>Ga0164290_1000223_pt1 | contig 217422 bp, 197 predicted proteins | sample Micstemetagenome_FD_108782 | JGI IMG/M metagenome (GOLD analysis project Ga0164290, IMG submission 108782) | Contaminated culture microbial community from soil near Moab, Utah, USA - Microcoleus steenstrupii SON62 (Illumina Assembly) | ecosystem: Environmental > Terrestrial > Soil > Soil crust... | reverse complement strand
TGACCGAGTGCGTCACGCCCGACAGGCCACCGATCGTGAACTCGACCACGAGCCCGATGGCGAACAGCATCGCGGTCGTGAAGCGGATCTTGCCGCCCCACATCGTCAGCGTCCAGTTGACGATCTTCACCCCGGTCGGGATCGCGATCAGCATCGTGGACACGGAGAAGACCGCGACGCTGACGGGGCCGAGGCCGCTCGCGAACATGTGGTGGGCCCACACGCCCCAGCCGAGGAACCCGATCGCCGCGCCGGAGAACACCACGAACCGGTAGCCGAACAGCGGCTTGCGGCTGAACACCGGCAGCACCTCGCTGATGATGCCGAAGCTGGGCAGGATCAGGATGTACACCTCGGGGTGGCCGAAGATCCAGAACAGGTGCTGCCACAGCAGCGGGTCGGCCCCGGCGCTCGTCTCGAAGAAGGTCGCGCCGAAGGAGCGCTGGAACGTCAGCAGGAACAGCGCCACCGTGATCACCGGGATGGCGAACAGCAGCAGGAACTGCACCACCAGGATCATCCAGGTGAAGATCGGCATCTTCATCATCTTCATGCCGGGCGCACGCATGTTGAGGATGGTGACGATCAGGTTGATCGCGCCCGTGAGCGAGGCGATGCCGGTGATCTGCAGGCCGAGCGCCCAGAAGTCGTTGCCGTTGCTCGGCGAGAACAGGTCGCTCGCGTTCGGCTGGTACATGAACCACCCGCCGTCCGCGGCGCCGCCGAGGAACCACGACGTGTTGAGGAAGATGCCGCCGAACAGGAAGCACCAGAACCCGAACGCGTTGATGCGGGGGAACGCCACGTCCCGCGCGCCGATCTGCAGCGGCACGAAGTAGTTCGCCCACGCCGCCGCCATCGGCATCACGAAGAGGAACACCATCGTCGTGGCGTGCATCGTGAACATCTCGTTGTACAGCCCGGCGCTGAGGACGGTCCCCTCCGGCCCCGCGAGCTGCGCCCGGATCAGCAGCGCCTCGACCCCGCCGATGATGAAGAAGGCGAAGGCGGCGACGCCGTACATGATGCCGAGCTTCTTGTGGTCGACGGTGAACAGCCACGACCGCCAGCCCGTCGTAGAGACGGGCCGCTTGAGCACGCCCATCGCCGTGGTCGGCGTGACGCGCGTGATCGTGATGACGGGCGCGCCGGCGCCGGCGGGAACGGGTTCGGCGGGACGTTCGATGATGGCCATGTCGGTGGGGTTCGCTCCTGGTCTCCGCTTACTTCCGCTCGAGCAGGTACGCGATCAGCTCGTCGATCTGGTCCTCGGTGAGGTTCAGGTTCGGCATGCCGCGCACCTTGCCGTCGGGCGTCTGCTGCGACTCCCGCGCGTACATCGGCTTCTTGGCGGGGGCGTTGCGCAGCCACTGCCGCAGGTCGATCTCGTTGAGGCACTCGGGCGTCACGCCCTGGAGGTAGCGAGCGCCGAACTCCTCGACCGGCGCCTCCCAGACCTCCCGCCGGCACTCCTCGGTGAGCAGGTCCCACGTCGCGCCGGCGAACGTGATGCGCGTCATGAGGTTGGTCAGGTTGGGCGCCGCGCCCGACACCACGAACTGGTCGGGGTTCGCGAGCACCGGCACGGTCTCGCCGTCCGGCGTCTCGTTCGTCAGGCCGTTCACCTGGTGGCAGTAGGCGCAGTTGGCCTTGAACGACGTCTCGCCGGCGAGGGCCTGCCCGCCCTCGGGAGGGGTGTAGTCCTCGAGCTGGTTCGACACCCACGTCTGGAAGTCGGCGTCGTCCAGGGCGACGGCCTCCATCTTCATGTTGGCGTGGCTGAGGCCGCAGAACTCCGTGCACTGCCCGGCGTAGATGCCCGGCCGGTCGGCCTCCATCCGCAGCGTGTGGACGCGACCCGGCACGGTGTCGCGCTTGCCGTTCAGGCGGGGGATCCAGAACGAGTGGATCACGTCGCGGCTCGTGAGCCGGAGGAGCACGTTCGTCTCGGCGGGGATGACGAGCTGGCCGCTCGTGACGATCGGCTCGGCGATCCCGCCGCAGCCGTCCTGCACCGGGTAGTCGTACTCCCACCACCACTGCTGCCCCGTGACGTTGACGATGCACTCGGTGTCGTCGGTCTCGGCCAGATCGAAGATCGTGCTGACGGTCGGGATGCCGACGCCCACGAGGATCAGCGCCGGCAGGATCGTCAGCGCGATCTCGAGCGCCGGCTTGCCGTGCGTCTGCTCGGGCATCGGCTGGCCCCGGTCGCGGAACCGGATGACCGCGAACGCGACGGCGACGAAGACGATGACCCCGACGACGCCGGCCACGGCGAAGATCGGCCACTGCAGGTCGTGGATCTGCTGGGCGTTGTCGCCTTGCGGCGACCACGTGTCCTGCGGTGCGTCCTGCGCGCACCCGGCGAGGGCCAGCGCGGCGAGCGCGGCGACGGCCGGCGCGGCCGCACGGCGGGCGCTCCGGCGGGTCGGGAGGTCGGTCGGGTGCTCGGTCGGCGGCACGGTCGCCAACGTAGCCAGGTCGTGCTGTCGGTTGTCCATGACTCAGGGCACCACGATCTCGATCGCGGTCCCTTCGACCTCCGGGACCGTCAGGGTGTATGGGGTGCTCGACGCGACGGACGGGGTGCGCAACGTCAGGCTGAGCAGCTGCGAGCCGCCCTCCTCGACCAGCGCGGTGCACGTCACCGGCTGCTCCAGGACCTGCGTGCCGTTGACGTCCGTCTCGAAGGTGCCGAGGTTCGCCGTGAGGCGGACGTGCTCCTCGTCGAGGTTGCGGAAGATGATGTTGGAGGGAGCGCTGCGCTGGATGGTGATCGACTCGACCGGCTGGTCGATCCCCTCGACGCTCGCCCGCAGGCGGCCGTCCTCGAACGTGACGATGGCGGTCACGTTGCTCTTCGCAGCGATGCTCTGCGAGCTCTTCTCGTCGACCTCGGTCTCCTCGTTGCTGCGGCACACCTCGGGCTCCTCCGCGATGATCTCGTGGCGGTGCAGGTCGTCGCGCTCGCCGTCGACGGCCATCACGGCGCCGGTGCTCACGAGACCGAGCCCGGCGATCGCGCACACGCCGGCGACCAGGCCGCGCTTCACGTCGGGGCGGAGGGCGAACAGCGCCCCGACCAGGAGGACCAGCAGCGCGATCACCCCGAAGACGACCGGTCCGCTCGTCTTCGACAGGAACAGCATGATCCTCGAGAAGGAGTAGATCACGACGCCGAGGCCGAGCGCCGCCAGCACCGGGAACTCGAGCGGGTGCAGCAGGCGCTTGCGCAGGCTCGCGTTGTAGACGGGATCCGCCGAGGCCCGCTCGCTCCAGACCTGCACCATCCACTCGAGGATCACCGCGATCAGCACGACGATCCCGGCCTTGAACACCACCGGCTCGGTGATCAGGCCGACCACGAGCAGACCGAGGCCGAGCGCGGCGACGGCGGGCCACATGCTCCGGCCGGGCGCGGGCTGGGCGGCTCCGGCGAGCGGCGCCGCCTCCTGCTGCGCGGCCGAGACGTTGCCGTCGCGGGTGAAGAAGTTGACGCCCGTCAGGAAGGCGAGCGCCACCGTGGCGGTCAACAGGCCGACGGACGCCGTCCACCCGACGTCACCGCCGCGGGTGATCCCGTAGGCGACGGTGGCGACGAGGCACAGGACGGTGGCGCCGAGGAAGAGCTTCGAGCCGGTGGTGAACATCAGTGGGTGCTCCCGCTCACTTCGTCACGTACACGACGAACCAGAGCGCCGCGAAGACGACGCCGACGAAGTACCAGTAGAGGGCGTGCGCGGCCAGGATCTCGCGGTCGTGGGTGCGGCCCCCCAGGTAACGGAACGCGGTGACGAGCGTGAACACGACGCCCGCCACCATCAGGACGAGGAACGTCCCGGTGAGGACGTAGAAGAACGTCCCGAACGTGCTCTCGCGCAGCGCGACGGCCATGCGGTCGTACACGAACGCCTGGGCGTTGATGACCGCGAGCGCGATCAGCGCGGTGAGCCCGAGCGCGAGCCCCGTGTAGGCGCGGTGGTCGCGCCTCGCGGCGTACACGGCCCACTGCGCGAACACGAAGATCGCGACGAACGAGATGAGCATGTTGTTGGTCGCGACCTCCGGCACGATGTTGGCCTCGGGCCGCCACACCCCCTCGGGCTGGCCGAGCGTGCGCTGCCGGAAGCGCAGGTACAGGGCCAGCATCCCGCCGTAGAGGGTGGCGCCGGCCGCGCACGCGAGCGCGGTGCCGACGAGCAGCTGACGACGTGGCGCCGGTGCGGGACCGGCGGGGAGAGCGATCATCGGGCGGCCCCTCGCTGGGTGTCGGTCGCGTCGCGGTCGTGGACGGGCTTCAGGTCGAGCAGCGGCTCGGGCGACGACACGACGTGCAGCTCGGCGAAGTTGTCGCGCGGCGCCGGCGACGAGGTGGCCCACTCGAGCGTCTGGCCGTCCCACGGGTCGTCGCCGACGTGGCCGGCGGGGCGTCCCGAGCGCTCGCGCAGCGACGAGATGGCGAGCCCGGCGAAGGCGACGAGCGTGAGCGCCATGAGCGCGTGCCCGGCGAGCGACAGCGCGTTCCAGAGGTCCTGCGGGCCCGCGTAGTCGAACTCGGTCGCGCCGGCGGGCTGCTTCGCGAACCCGGCCACGTAGTAGGGCAGCGAGGCGAGGACGGTCGCGAGGAGCCCGAGGCCGGCGAGGGGGAGCGCCTTCGCGTCGCCGATGGCGCGGCCCCACAGCTTCGGCGCCCAGTGGGCGATGCCGCCGAGCGCGCCCAGCACGGTCCCGTAGCAGACGTAGATCCAGGCGCCCTCTTCGAAGACCGTGCCACCGAGCCGCGCGTCGCCCAGGTGGTACACCGCGTTGCCGAGCATGCCGGTGAGCACCATGCCGGCGCCGAGGACGCCGAAGACGGCGGCGGCGCCGATGCGGGGGCGCCCGCCGCGCAGGCCGAGCACGCACACCGCCAGCGTCACGACGCCCCCGAGGAGCGGGAGCAGGTTGAACAGCGCGTACGGCACCGCGTCGCCCAGCACGTCGGCGAAGCTCGCGTCGAGCGCGTCACGGCGGATGCCGGCGCCGACCTGGGACACCCCGGCGAAGGCCGCGACGCCCACGAGGCCGAGGCCGGTCAGCGCGATCCCCCGCCCGCGCAGGCGGCGGCGGCTGCCCGTGACCAGGCCCTCGGCGGCGATGCCGAACACGGGCAGCGCGTAGAGGAACGTCTGCGGCTGCGACCACGCGAAGCCGACCCACCGGGTGATCCCCTGGTTCGCGCCGAAGCCCAGGCGGCTGTAGCGGTGGTCGACGTACAGCAGCACCAGCGTGCCGGCCGCGACCGGCAGCATCAGGATCAACCCGAGGGCCGTGACGAGCGCCGACCAGCTGAACAGCGGCACCCGGCGCATGTTCATCCCCGGCGCCCGGGTGGTGAGGACCGAGGCGGCGATCGACGTGGACGTCGCGACCAGGCCGAGCAGGACGAGCACGTGGGCCGCGAGGAACAGCTCGACGGCTTCGGCCTCGCCCCCTCCGGGTCCCCCGTTGGCCGCGATCGCGCCGATCACGAGCCCGAGGCCGACCAGCCACGTCCAGAACCCCGCCATGGCGAGGCGGGGGAACGCGAGCGCGCGGGCGCCGAGCTGCAACGGCACGACCGCCACGCACACCCCGAGCACGAGGGGCACGACCACGCCGAAGGTGAGCCCCACGCGGTAGAGCGAGAAGAGCTGCGGCACCGCCGACTCGTCGAACGTCGACCCCGTCGCGTCGAGCCGCTCGAGGCCGAGGAGGGCACCGACGACCGCCACCGCCACGGCCACCAGCAGCGCCACCCCGATGTGCAGCCGGCCGATCTTCTTGTGGTCGGCCGTCGTCAACCAGTCGGCGAGCGCGCCGACGGCGGAGCCGGTCCGAGGTTCGGCGGCGGTGCGTCCCGCGCCGACCGTCGCGCCGGCGGCGACGTTGGGATCGATGGTGGTCATGTGGTGAGGAGCTCGATTCGACTCGACCCGCGGCGGTGCAGACCAGGGGCACCGGAACGGGGCGTGGGCGGTGGAGTGACGGGGGCGAGACTACCCACAGGGGGCCCGCCGGACGGAAATCTGCGACGCCCTCAGACGCCGTGGCGGACGAGCACGTCAACGGTCATCGCGCCGAACAGCAGCGTGATGTAGGTGATGCTGAACGCGAACAGGCGCATCGACCGCTGGAGGGTGGGGGTCCGGCCGAGGTCGAACGCGCCCCACAGGAAGCCGGCGCCCGCGGCGGCCGCGACCGCGCCGTAGATCCAACCGAGGGAGGCGACCGGCACGAGCGCCAGGGTCGCGGCCACGAGGACGGCGGTGTAGGCGCACATCGTGCGCACGGTCACGGCCATCGGCGCCACCGACGGCAGCATCGGCACGCTCGCGGCGCGGTAGTCGTCGGCGTGACGGATCGCGAGCGCCCAGGTGTGGGGCGGCGTCCAGAGGAAGATCACCGCGAACAGCACGACGGCGGACCAGCTGACGGCGTCCGTCACCGCGGCCCACCCGACGAGGACGGGCACGGCGCCGGCGGCCCCGCCGATGACGACGTTCTGCGTGCTGGTCCGCTTCAGCCACAACGTGTAGACGAAGACGTAGAAGAGCGTGGCCGCCAGCGCGAGGACGGCGGCGAGCAGGTTCGCCCCCGACCACAGCACCACGAACGCCGCCGCCTCGAGCGCCAGCGCGAACACGAGGGCCTCGCGCGGCCGCACGAGCCCCGTGACGAGCGGCCGGCCGTTCGTGCGGTCCATCAGCGCGTCGATGTCCCGGTCGATCACCATGTTGATCGCGTTGGCGCCCGCGGCCGCCAGCGTCCCGCCGAGGAGGGTCACGAGCACCAGCGCCGTCGGCGGCCAGCCCCGCTCGGCGAGCACCATCGTCGGCACGGTGGTGACGAGCAGGAGCTCGATGACCCGGGGCTTGGTCAGCGCCAGGAACCCCGCGGCCCGCGTGGTCGGCACACGGCGGCCCCCGTGCACGACGCCGCCGGGCGCCAGCCGCGACGGGACGAGGGGGCGTGCACCGACGGCCATCGCCGGCCATCGTACGGGGGAGCGCGAGCAGCGACCAACCGGGCAGACTGGGCGCCATGCCGCTCGCGCCGAGCCCCGTCGAGGTCGACGAGCCGCGCCTCGACGACGACGTCGACACGAGCCGGCCGTGGGTGGTGATCGTCTGGAACGACCCGATCAACCTCATGTCCTACGTCACGTACGTGCTCCAGAAGCTGTTCGGCTACTCGCTCGAGAAGGCGACGGAGCTGATGCTCGACGTGCACCACAAGGGTCGTGCCGCCGTCAGCAGCGGCTCGCGCGAGAAGGCCGAGCTCGACGTGTTCCGGCTGCACGAGAGCGGGCTGTGGGCGACGATGCAGCAGGACGACTGATGCCGTCCATCGGGCGGCGGTCGTTCAAGCCGCCCGTCGAGCGCGTCCGCGGCGGCTTCCGGCTGAACCTCGACGTCGACGAGCGCGAGCTGCTGGGACGCCTGCTGGCCGAGCTGCGCGACCTGCTGGCCGCCCCCGGCGACGACCCCGTCGTCCGACGCCTGTTCCCGGCGGCGTACCACCAGGCCGAGCACGCCGCGCACGACGCCGAGTACCGCCGGCTGATGCACGACGAGCTGGTCGCGTCGAGGTTGGCGGGGATCGAGACGGTCGAGGCGGCGCTGGCGGCGCGAGGACCGCTCGACGAGGGGCAGGTGCACGCCCTCATGCAGGCGATCAACGCCCTCCGCCTGGTGCTCGGCACGGTCCTCGACGTCGGCGAGGACGTCGACCTCGACGAGCTCCCGGACGACCACCCGATGTTCGGCGAGCACCACCTGTACGGCTTCCTCAGCTGGCTGCTCGAGTGGACGGTGCGTGCGCTGCAGCGCTGAGCCCCGGGCTCACGCCGGGAACATGAAGCACCCGACGGTGCCGGGACCGGTGTGCGCCCCGACCGACGGTCCGACCCGGTAGCGGACCACCTCCACCACCGTCGCAGCCTCACCGACGGCGTGACCGAGGGCCTCGGCGACCGGCTGGGCCTCGGCGTCGGCGATGCCCACGGCCACGCGCAGGCGATCCCCCCAGCGCACGGCTCGATCGGCCATGGACCCGACGGCCTCCGCCACCGTCGCCGCGCGGTCCACCACCTCCACCTGGCCGTCGCGCAGCGTGAGGACGGGCACGCCGTCGCCCTCGGAGACGGTCGCGCCCGCTCGGCCCCCCGCACGGACGAGGTCGAGCGCGCCGACGATGAACACGTTGCCGATCGACGGCGCGAGCGTCTCCGCGACGGCGGCCGCCTCGTCGAGCGACGCACCCGCGGCCAGGGCCTCGCCCGCGGCCCACAGGCAGCAGCTGACGCCGAAGCTGGCCGTGCCGCTGTCGACGAGCCTGATCGGCACGCTCGCGGCGTGCGCGGCCAGCCGCGCCGCGTTGAGGGTGCCCGACACGGACGCGGCCACGTGGATCGACAGGATCTCGGTGCACCCGCGAGCGGCGAGCTCCTCGTAGGCCAGGGCGAACTGGCCCGGGCTCGGCTGGCTGGTGCTCACGACGGGCCGGTGCCCGAGCGTGAACATCGCGTAGAAGCCGTCGGCGTCGAGGTCGATCCCCTCGAGGTACTCGGTGTCGTCGACGGTGACGGTGAGCGGCACGACCTCGACGCCGTAGCGCTCGACCAGATCCGGCGGGAGCTGCGCGTTCGAGTCGGTGCACAGCCCGACGCGGCCGCGCCCGTTCATGCGGCGCCTCCGGCAGCGGCCGGCGCCGGAGCGGGCGGCGCGACCGCCGTCGCGAAGCGGTAGGCGATCACGGCGCTGCTCGCGGCCGCGGCGACCGGGAGCGCGGCGGTCGGGCGGGGTCCCCACAGGTTGGGCAGCTGGCGCCGCCACCACACGATCCCGCCGGCCACCCAGCAGGCCGACGAGATCATCGTCGCGGCGGCGGCACGGCGCTTCCAGCGGGCGCTGGACGCGGACGCGGCGGCCACGGCCAGGTCGATCGGGAAGTAGGCCGGGAACGTCGCGAGGCACTGGCCGACGCTCGTGCCGACGCCCTTGCCGCCGCGCCCGCCGTTCCACACCGGCAGGCAGTGGCCGACCACGGACGCGGTGGCGCCGACGTGGCGCCCGAGCGGTCCGGCGACTGCGCCGCCGGCCACGGAGCCCAGCGCGCCCTTCGCGATGTCGCCCGCGATGATCGCGACGCCGGCGCGGGTGCCGAGCACCTGCAGCGCGTTGGCGCCACCCGGGTTGCCGGAGCCGGCGGCGCGGAGATCGACCCGTCCCCCGCTCACGCGGCGGGTGACGAGATCGGCGGTCGGGAAGGTGCCGACGAGGTACCCGAGCGCGGCGGCGAGGACCGCCCGGCTTCGACGCATCGGCGGAACGCTAGTGACGCCCGTCGCGACGACCGCCCGCGTGACGGGCTTCGACCCGCAGTTGTAACCCGGTCGGGCCGATGCACGCGCAGGCGGGGGTGCGCGGCGGTGCGGCGGTGCGGCGGTGCGGCGGTCCGGGCGTCGGTGCGCCCGTCCGGCGACGGTACGGTGCAGCCGTGCCCGCTGACGACGCCCGCGGCGCCGATCTGGTGGTGCTGGCCGACGACCGGACCGGCGCGCTGGAGACGGCCGGCGCGTGCGCGGACGCGGGGTGCGGCCCGGTGGAGGTGCGCACGCCCGGCTCGGGTCGGGGCCCGCGCCCGGACGCCGGCGGTGTCGTCGTGGTCGACCTCGGGTCGCGCCACGAGGCGGCGGGCGTGGCCGCGGAGCGTGCCCGCTCGGCGGACGGCGGCGTGAGCGCGCGCGTCGCGCACAAGATCGACTCGACGCTGCGCGGGAACTGGGCGGCGGAGCTGGTGGCCCGCGCGGCGGGAGGGAGGCGGGTGGTGCTCGTCCCCGCGTTCCCCCGTGCCGGGCGGACGTGCGTGGGCGGCGTGGTGCTGGAGGACGGGCGCCCGGTGCACGAGGGAGGTGCGGGATCGGATCCGCTGTCGCCCGTGCGCTCGAGCCGTCCCGCGGAGCACCTGCGGCGCGCGGGGGCGAGCGAGGTCGCCGAGCTCCCGGGCCCGCACGAGCTGCGGGCGTGGCTGGCCTCGGGTGGCGGGCGGTTGGCCGTGGTCGACGCGCAGCGCGACGACGAGCTCCGCGAGGTGGGCGAGACGTGGGCGGCCGCGGGCGGCGTGGTGCTGGCGGGGACGGCCGCGGCGGTGGCCGCCGGCGCCGCCGCCTGCGCCGGCGGGCGACCGGTGACGCCCGCGCCCGCGCTGGTGGGCCCCGCCCTGGTGGTCGTCGGCAGCCTGCACCCCCGGGCCCGTGCGCAGGTGGAGGCCCTCCGCGCCCGCGGCGGTGGACGTGCGATCCTCGGCGTCTCGGACGTCGAGGCCGCAGCCCGACGGCTCGCCGGCGGCTGCTCGGTCGTGATCGTGACCGAGGCGCCCGACCGCCACGACGTGGACGCCGCCGCGGCGCTGGCCGCGGCCACCTCGCTCGCCCGCGTCACCGACGCGCTGGTGGCCCGTCGTGCACCCCCGACGCTGCTCGTCATCGGCGGCGACACGGCCGCGGCGGTGCTCGGCGACGAGCCGCGCGTGGTCGGTGGCACGGTCTCGACGGGCCTCGCCTGGAGCCGTCTCGCACGCGGCGACGGCCCGCTCGTGCTGACGCGCGCCGGCGGCTTCGGCGACGACGGCGCGCTCTCGCGGCTGCTCGCGGACCTCGTCGTCGGCGCGTCACGGGCGGCGCAGGCGTGAGCGGCCGCGACCTGGGGACGCCGATGGCCGTCACGATGGGCGACGCCTCGGGCGTGGGTCCCGAGATCGTGCTGCGGGCCGCCGCTGCCGGCGCGCTGGGGGACGACGTCGTGGTCTACGGCGACGCCGCGATCCTGCGCCGGGGGGCGGACCTCCTCGGCGTCGACGCCGCCGTCGTCGACGGGCTGCGCGTCGTCGACCTGGGGCTGCTCGGCGCCGGCGACCACCGCCCGGGCGAGCTCGACGCCGCCACCGGCGCGGCGGCGCGCGCGTACGTCGAGCGGGCCACGCGGGACGCGCTCGCGGGCGCGGTCGCTGGGATCGTCACGATGCCGATGAACAAGGAGGCCACCCAGCTCTCGGACCCCGCGTTCGTCGGCCACACGGAGCTGATCGCCGCGCTGTGCGGCGCTGCGCGGGTGACGATGATGCTGACCAACGGGGCGATCGCGGTGACGCACGTCAGCACGCACTGCTCGATGCGCGACGCGATCGAGCGGGTCCGCGCCGAGCGGGTCCTCGACGTGATCGAGCTGACCGACCAGACCCTGCGGCGCTTCCTGCCACGTCCACGGATCGCGGTGTGCGGGTTGAACCCGCACGCGGGCGAGCACGGGCTCTTCGGCACGGAGGACGCGGAGCACATCGCGCCCGCGATCGCGCGCGCCGTGGCCGCGGGCATCGACGCGTCCGGGCCGCACCCGGCGGACACGGTGTGGCACCAGGCCGTGCACCGCGGGCGCTACGACGCGATCGTGTGCATGTACCACGACCAGGGGCACGGGCCGATGAAGCTGCTGGCGTTCGACACCGGCGTCAACGTCACCCTCGGCCTGCCCGTCATCCGGACCTCGGTCGACCACGGCACGGCGTTCGACATCGCCTGGCAGGGCGTCGCGTTCACCGACTCGCTCGACCACGCGCTCGCCTACGCGTGGAAGCTCGCCGGGCGCCCGGCGCCCGGCTGAGGGCGCCGGTCGCTCGGCGGGCGCGAGGGGGCTCCGTCCCTCAGGATCCCGGCACGTGCGGCGGCCGGGACGCCGCCGGAGCGAGGGCCGTCAGCCACGCGGGCAGCCGCACGGGGCGTCCCTCGCCGTTGACGGCGCCGTGGGCGGTGACCGCCGTCGCCCGCGGCTCGTCAGCGACGGTGACGAGGTAGGCCAGCTGGAACGTCGCCCGCGTCACCTTCGCGAGCACCAGGTGGACGTCGAGCTCCTCGTCGAAGCGCAGCGGGGCGCGGTACTGCAGGAAGCACTCGAGCACCGCGTGGTCGACCCCCTCGGCCCGCATGGCCGTGTACGGCCGGTCGAGGTGGCGCAGGTACGCCACCCGCGCCTCTTCGAGGTAGAGCAGGTACCGGCTGTGGTGCACGATGCCCATCGCATCGGTCTCCGCGAACCGCACCCGGATCCGGTGCGAGAACGCGTAGTCCGCCCGGTCGAGGGTGGGGACCACGTCGAGCCGCACCCGCCGCACGGTAGCGCCGCGACCCGCAGGCCCCCGTCGCGATGTGGCTGGTGGCAAAGGCGGGTGCCGGTGTTAGTGTGCTGACGCTCTCAACCGGAGACGTCTCTCGCCCCCATCGTCTAGCGGCCGAGGACACCACCCTTTCAAGGTGGCGGCACGGGTTCGAATCCCGTTGGGGGTGCATATCGATCAGTGTCAGCACTGGTCCCGTGGTGAAGTTGGAGTTCACGCCGGCCTGTCAAGCCGGAGGTCGCGGGTTCGAGTCCCGTCGGGACCGCTCCGGGTGGTGACACCCGGGACGGATCGGCCACCAGCCGGTGCGTTCGAGGTCGAGTAGCTCAGTTGGCAGAGCACACGCCTGAAAAGCGTGGGGTCACCGGATCGACGCCGGTCTCGACCACCGCCCGGCGCCGTCCGCGGCGCGGGGATCAGTCCGCGTGGCGGTGCGGCGTCACGAGCGTGACCGCCCCCAGCGCGACGAGGATGCCGCCCTCCACGATCCGACCGCGCCGTCGCCGCTCGGCGCTCGCGGCCATCCAGCTCCCGATCCGGGCTCCCGCGAGCGCGTAGGCGCTGTCGCTCACGACGCCGAGCGCCACGTAGACCAGCCCGAGCACGAGCGTCTGCGTCCACACGGGCACGCCGTCGCGCACGAACTGCGGCAGGAACGCGAGGAAGAACAGCGCGACCTTCGGGTTGAGCACGTTCACGACGAGGCCGTCGACGAACAGCCGGCGGGTCGAGCGGTGCTCCACCGGCCCGCCGAGCTCGATCGTGCGGCGATCGACGATCGTCCGCACGCCGAGCCACACGAGGTAGGCGCCGCCGACGACCTTGACGACGGTGAAGGCGGCGGCCGACGCGACCAGGAGCGCGGAGAGGCCGCCCACGGCTGCGAGCACGTGCACGAGCGAGCCGGCGTGCACCCCGAGCACGGAGGCGAACCCGGCCCGGCGGCCCTGGGCCGCGCTGCGCGTCGCCACGTACAGCACGGCCGGCCCGGGGATGACCAGCAGGGCCAGCGCCGCGGCGGCGAAGACGGGGAACGTCGACATCTCGGGCACGCCGGGCACGGTACGCGCTCGCGCGGCCGGCGTGGCCGCCCGTTTTCGCCGGGCGCGCCCGCTCGGCCGCCGTCGGCGCCGCGCGTCCGTAGCGTGAGGGGCATGGCCAAGGGACCCTCGCCGCTGCAGCTGCGGTTCGTGCAGTCGGCGAAGCGGCACGTCGACCTGCCGCCGTCGCCGGCGGAGGTCGCGATGGTCGGTCGGTCCAACGTCGGCAAGTCGTCGCTCGTGAACGCGCTCGCGAACCGCCGCCAGCTCGCGAGGGTGTCGAACACGCCCGGGCGCACGCAGCTGATCAACCTGTTCGTGCTCCCCTCGGGCGCGACCGTGGTCGACCTGCCCGGCTACGGCTACGCCGCGGTGCCCGGGCGGGAGAAGGCCGGGTGGCAGGCGATGATCGAGGGGTACCTGACCGAGCGCGAGGGCCTCGAGCTGCTGTTCCTGCTCGTCGACGGCGAGATCGGCCCCACCAAGCTGGACCTGCAGATGATCGACTGGCTGCACGACAACGGGATCCCGTTCGTCGTGGTCGCGACGAAGTCGGACAAGGTCCGCCCGTCGCGCCTCGCCGGGCGCCGGCAACAGGTGGCCGCCGCGTGCCGGCTCGAGGAGGGCGACGTCTTCTGGGTCAGCGCGGCGAAGGGCACCGGCATCGACCGCCTCCGCCAGCACGTGCTCGACGTCCTCGCGGCGCCGCGCGGGGCCTGAGCCTCACCCGACGACGAGCTCGTACGTCGTCGAGCGGCGAGCCGGTTCGAAGCCGAGCGACCGGTAGAGCCGGCTCGCGCCGGTCGGGCTGTCCGCGTCGACGCTCAGCGCGGCGTGCGTGAACCCGGCGGCGGCGAACCGTCGGCAGCAGTCCTGGACGAGCGCCGACGCGAGCCCGCTCCCGCGGTGCGCCGCTCGCGTGCCGAGCACCTGGATCCAGCCCTCCCGACGCCCGGTCAACGCCTCGTCCAGCGGGTAGTGGCCGGCGAGCGCGATCGCGGCGACCTCGCCGGTGCCGGTGTGGACGGCGACGGCGCTGAGGTCCGTCCGGGTGCCGAACCCGGTCACGACCTCCACGTAGCGCTCCCGGGTCCACGGCGTGGAGCCCCAGTGGTCCGCGAAGCTCTCGTTGCGCACGTCGCGGAGCTCGTCCGCCCGCTCGTCGGTCCACGCCACGAGGCGGTAGCCGCCGGGCGCGCCGCCCGACGGCTCGCGGTCGCCCTCGACCAGCGGGCGCAGCAGCTCCTCGAACCACCGCACCGGCGCGAACCCGGCTCCGACGAACAGCCGGTGTCCGGCGGCGACCTGCTCGTAGACCTCCGCCCGGACGTAGCGGGGGAGGCCGGGCGGAGCGTCGCGCATCAGCTCCGTCGCCCGCTCGACGCCCCAGGTCACGAGACCCCGGCCGATGCCGCGGCCGCGGTGCTCCGGGTGCACGTGGCCGAACAGGTGCGCGCGCTCGAGCCGCTCACCCGAGCGGTGGTACCAGACCCACGCGTAGGCGACGACGACCCCGCCCACCTCGACGACGCGCAGGTCCCGCTCCGGATCGAGGGACTCGAGCTCCTCCGCCAGCTCCTCCGGCTCGAGGTGCTGGGGGATCCCGTCGTGGCGCAGGGAGGCGTTCGCGACCGCCGCCATCGCGTCGATGGGGGGCGTGCGGGGGGTGCGGGCCACCATGGGAGCGCATCGTAGGGAGGATCCATGTCCGCAGCAGTCGAGGCGCACGACCACCGCCGGCCGGCGTTCCCGGAGCTCGGCTTCTACGGCCTCGCGGGAGCACCCCGCTCCCCGGCCGACCTGATCGGCGAGTGCCGGGACGGCGAGGCGCTGGGGTTCGGGACCGTGTTCCTGAGCGAGCGGTTCAACATCAAGGAGATCGCGACGATCTCGGGCGTCGCCGGCGCGGTCACGCAGCGGATGCGGGTCGCGACCGGGGTCACCAACCACACCACCCGCCACCCGATCGTCACCGCGAGCTTCGCGACCACGATGCACCGCCTCACCGGAGGCCGCTTCGTGCTCGGCCTCGGGCGCGGCATGGACCGCATGTTCGACGCGTTCGGCCTCCCCCGGATCACGACCGCGCAGCTCGAGGACGCGGCGGGGCTGATGCGACGCCTCTGGCGCGGCGAGGTCGTGGTCGGGCACGCGGGGCCCGCCGGGAGCTATCCCGTCCTCGCGCTGGACCCGGACTTCGACGAGGACATCCCGCTGCTCCTCAGCGCGTTCGGGCCCAACAGCCTCGAGCTCGCCGGGCGCTGCTTCGACGAGGTGCTGCTGCACACGTTCTTCACCGACGAGACGCTCGCCCGGTGCGTGCGGACCGTGAAGGACGCCGCGGAGCGGGCGGGGCGCGACCCGTCGGCGGTGCGCGTGTGGAGCTGCTTCGCGACCGTCGGCGACTGGCTGCCGGACGACGCGCGGCTGAAGAAGACGGTCGGCCGGCTCGCGACCTACCTGCAGGCCTACGGCGACCTGCTGGTCCGCACGAACCGGTGGGACCCCGCGGTCCTCGAGCGCTTCCGGCGCGACCCGCTCGTCGCCGGCTTCCGGGGAGCGCTGGACGCCAAGGCCACGACCGCCGAGCTGGAGCACGTCGCCACGCTGCTCCCGGACGAGTGGCTGGCGCCGGCTGCCAACGGCTCGCCCGCCGCGTGCGCCGCGGCGACGATCCGCCAGCTCGACCTCGGCGCCGACGCCGTGATCCTGCACGGCGCGGCGCCCGAGGAGCTGCGACCCGTGGTGGAGGCATACGCCGCCCGTCGCGGCGCGCGGTAGCGTGCGCCCGTGGCCACGCGCGCGACCCCCTGGGAGCAGCTCGAGGCGGGCATCCAGCTGCCGTTCCCGCCGGGCCTCGTCGTCCCGGACCTGCACGAGGTCGAGCTGCCGATCCCGCGCCCCGACGCCGTCGCCGACGTCGAGGCCGCCGCGCACGGCGAGGTGCTGGCACGCTTCGCCGACGGGGGGCTCAGCGGGCTCAGCGTGGCCGTCGGCGCCGGCAGCCGCGGCCTGACCGATCGCGCCGGGCTGCTGCGGGGCACGATCAGCGGCCTGCGCGAGCTGGGGGCCGAGCCGTTCGTCGTCCCCGCGATGGGCAGCCACGGCGGCGCCACCGCCGAGGGCCAGCGCGCGCTGCTCGAGTCCCTCGGCATGGGCGAGGACGCCATCGGCGCGGAGATCCGGGCGACGATGGAGACCGTCGAGGTCGCGCGGACGCCCGACGGCATGCCGGTGTACCTCGACCTCCACGCCGCCGGCGCCGATCGGATCCTGCCGGTCAACCGCGTGAAGCCGCACACCTGCTTCCGGGGCCCGATCCAGAGCGGGTGCACGAAGATGGCCGTCGTCGGGTTCGGCAAGCAGCCCGGGGCGGCGCAGATCCACTCCTGCGGGCCGGACGAGATGCGCGCACGGCTGCTGCACGGGATCGACGCGCTGCGCGCCACGGGCCGCCTCCTCGGTGGCGTCGCCTCCGTCGAGGCAGCCGACGGTTCCGTCGCCGAGGTGCGGGCGCTGACGGCCGACGAGGTGGGCGGCGACGCGGAGCGGGCGCTGACCGACCACGCCCGCCGCCTCGTCCCCGCGCTGCCCTTCGAGGAGATCGACGTGCTCGTCGTCGAGCGGGGCGGCAAGGACATCAGCGGCACCACGATGGACCCCAACGTCACCGGGCGGTTCTGGGTGCACGACCTGGCCGACTTCGACCAGCCGCGGGTGCGCACCATCGTGCTGCTCGGCATCACCGAGGCGTCGGGCGGCAACGTGCTCGGCATCGGGTTCGCGGACTTCATCCCGATGTCGGTCGCGCGGGGCATCGACTGGGAGAAGACCTACGTGAACTGCTTCACGGCGGGCCCGAGCGGGGTGCGGCGGAGCCGGATGCCGATGGTGCTGCCGACCGAGGACGACTGCGTGAAGGCGGCGCTCGCGATGTGCGGTCGCGGCTTCGACGAGCCGAAGCGGGTGGTGCGGATCCGCAGCACGCTGCACCTGACGCGGTGCTGGGTGAGCGAGGCGCTGCTGGGTTCGCTGCCCGCCGGCGCGCGGCTCGTCGACGTCGCCAGCGAGCGCTGAGCGGGCGCCCCTCGCCCTGACGGGTGGGCGGCGTTCAGGTCTGGTCAAGCCGCCCGGGCACGCCTCAAGGGCTCGCCGGGCCCCTCCGATGACACCCTCCGATGCAGGTCGACACCGCCACGTGGGACGCGATCGAGGGGTGGAGCCCGACCGTTCCCTCCCCGGACGGACGCCCCTGCCTGGTCCTCGTCGTCGGCCCGCCGGCGGCGGCGCCGGACGCGGCGCTCGCCGCCGCCGTCGCGGAGGTGGAGCGCGAGTTCCAGGGGCACGCGGTGGTCGGCTGCTCGTCGCCGCAGCGGATGCTGGCGTGCCGCATCCGCGAGGAGCGCCTCGTGGTCCTCGTCGTGAGGTTCGACCGGGGCGACGTGCGCGCCGCGCACGTGGACGTCGCCGCGGCGGGCGGTGCCCGGCGCGCCGCCCGGCAGCTCGCCGCGGACCTGGACCACCCGGAGCTCCAGGCGGTCCTGCTCCTCTCGGGCGCGCTCCACCTGAACGCGACGGAGCTGGCCACGGGGATCGGCGACGTGCTGCCCGCCGTGCCGGTCGTCGGCGCCCTCGCCGGGACCGGCGCCGCCGGTGACGGCAGCTGGACCCTGGTCGACGGGGTCGCCCGGCCGGGATGGGCGAGCGCCGTCGGCGTCCTCGGACGCGACGTGCGAGTCGGCCTCGCGCACGCCAGCGGCTGGACGGCGAGCGGGGTCGAGCGCCTCGTCACCCGCAGCCACGGCAACGTGGTCCACCGGGTGGACGACGATCCCGCGGCGGCCGCGCTGGGGCACCGCGCCAGCACCGTCGTGGCCGTCCGCGACCTGGACGGGCGCACCGCGATCCGCTCGGGAGCCGGCACGGTGCGGGGCGACGCCGTCAGGTTCGGGGGCGACGTGCCGCAGGGCGCGGTGGTGCAGACCGCCACCGCGACCGCGGACGACCTGCTCCAGGCAGCCGAGCTGGCGGCGAAGGGCGCGGCGACCGGGTCGGAGGAGGTGGCGCTGGTGCTCACGGGACGCTTGCGCGGCGGCATCCTCGCTGGGCGCGCGGACGAGGAGCTCGAGCGGGTCGCGGCGGCGCTCCGACCGGGCACGCCGCTGGTCGCGGTCCGCTCGACGAGCGAGATCGCCTCGGCGGACGGCCGCACCGAGGTCCACGACCACTCGGTGGCCGTCGTCACGCTCGCGGAGCCGAGCGCGCCCGCCCGGTGACGGCGCCGCTCAGGTGCCGAAGGCGAAGCCGAGGTCCGGCGCGGTGAGCATCGGCACGAAGCGCACGCCCGCGGCTTCGGCCAGCGCGGCGCAGGTGCCGCCCCGGTCGACGATCGCGAGGATCAGCACCGGCTCCGCGCCGAACGCACGCACCGCCTCGACGGCCTCCATCGGCGAGGTCCCGCGGGTGACGGTGTCCTCGGTGATCGCCACCCGCTGACCCGGCTCGAGCGCGCCGGCGATCCGTCCCACCACGCCGTGGTCCTTCGCCTCCTTGCGCACCGTGAAGCTGCGCAGCGAGCGCCCCCTGGTGGCAGCCACCGCGGCGACGGCGTAGGCGACCGGGTCGGCGCCGACCGTGAGTCCGCCGATCGCCTCGACGTCGTCGGGGAGCAGCGACAGCGCCACGTCCGCGACCAGCAGCACGCCGTCGGGCCGGCAGGCGGTCTGCTTCGTGTCGAGGAACCACGAGCTGCGCGCGCCGGACTTGAGCGTGAAGTCACCGCGCCGCACGCTGTGGCGCAGCACGTGGTCGCGGAGGGCCTCCCGCGCCGGGTCGAGCGGAGGGAGGCGGGCGCTGTCGGGCACGCGGCGACGGTACTACCGCGTCGCCGCGAGCGACTCGTGGCGCATCAGCACCTCCTGGGCGACGGTCGCGACGTGGGCGCCGTCGAGCGCGAAGACGTGCCCGACGGCGAGTCCGCGCCCGCCGACGTAGCCGTGGCAGCTGACGTCGTGCAGGTGCCACTCGTCGGCGCGCACCTCGCGGTGGAACCAGATGGTGTGGTCGAGGCTCGCGGAGAACACGCCCTCCCAGCGCTCGGCGGGATCCACGTCGGGCTCCCCGGCGCGCAGGGGGACCGCCAGCGCGACCGCGTCGGTCGGCAGGTCGTCGGAGAGGTAGGCGAGCCAGCACCGCTGCAGCAGCTGGTCCTCGCCGAGCGGCTCGGTGACCTTGAGCCAGGCCGCCACGCGTCCCGCCCCCGTGCGGCCGGAGGGCGCGAGCGCGCCCGGCGGCACCATCCGCCGGTCGAACGACGACGTCCACGACGAGGGCTCGAGCTCGTCGGGGGCGGGCACCCCCCGCGCCACGGGCACCGTCTCGACGTCGAGCGTGGTCTCCGGCCGCTGGAAGGAGGCCTCCAGGTTCAAGATCGCGCCGATCGCCTGGCGTGCCACGACTCGGCGGGTGGCGAAGCTGCGCCCGTTGCGGATGCGGTCGACCTCGTAGCGGACCGGCTCCGTGTGGTCGCCTCGCCGGATGAAGTAGGCGCGCAGCGAGTGCGGCTCGACCGCGGGGTCCGTCGTCGCCGCGGCGGCGCGCAGCGCCTGCGCGACGATCTGGCCGCCGTAGAGGCCGCCCCACGGGTACTGCGGGCCGGTCCCGACGAACGTGTCGGCACCGTGGGCGTGCAGGTCGAACAGCGAGCCGAGGTCCATCGCCGCCGACACTAGGCGGTCCCGGGCGTGACGGATCGGGAAGAGACTATGACGCATCTCACCACGTCACCTGCCTGAAAAAAGGGAACCGCCAGATGAGTGCCTGGAATGGGTGGAATGACGCGGGTATCGTCGCGCCCATGGCAAAACGTGGTCCGAAGAGCCCCCTCACCGCTGAGCACAAGGCGGCCATGGCCGCCGGTCGTTCCGAAGGGCGGGCCGTTCGTGACTATCTCGAGGCGCTGCGACAGAACAAACCGCGCCGGGGTCGGCGGCGGACCGCTGAATCCGTGCAGGCACGGCTCGACGCCATCGAACAGGAGCTGCTGGAGGCCGACGCCATCGACGAGCTGCGACTCCTCCAGGAACGGCGCAACCTCACCGCGGAGCTGGAGACGATGGGCAGCACCGTCGACATGTCCGCGCTCGAGGCCGAGTTCGTGAAGGTCGCCAAGTCCTACGGCGAGCGCCAGGGCATCGCCTACGCCACGTGGCGCGACGTCGGCGTGGAGCCGTCGGTGCTGCGGGCCGCCGGCATCGCCCGCAGCCGCTGACGCAGCGCGGCGCGCCGGCGCGGCGCGCTCAGATCTCGATCTCGTCCAGCGCGTCGACGGCGCGCCCGGCGTGCCGCAGCGACCGGTCCAGGTCGAACGCGTCGTCGAGGACCGCGTCGCCGAGCTCCTCGACGACCGGGTCGGCGCGGAGCACCTCGCGGAAGTCCCGCCGCTCGTCCCACGCACGCGACGCCGCGGCCTGCACGATCCGGTACGCCTCGTCGCGCGCCAGGCCCGCCTGCACGAGCCGGAGGAGCACGGGCTGGCTGAACACGAGGCCGTGGCTCGAGGCGAGGTTCGCCCGCATCTGCTCCGCGTCGACGGCGAGCGTGGACAGCAGGCGCTGCATCCGGCGCAGGACGTAGTGCGCGAGCAGGCTGGAGTCCGGCAGCACGATCCGCTCCACGGAGCTGTGGGAGATGTCGCGCTCGTGCCACAGCGCCACGTCCTGCAACCCCGCCTGCAGGTTCCCCCGCAGCACGCGCGACAGCCCGCTGATCGTCTCGGCCGAGATCGGGTTCCGCTTGTGCGGCATGGCCGACGACCCCTTCTGCCCGGGCTTGAAGCCCTCCTGCACCTCGCGCACCTCCGTGCGCTGGAGGTGGCGCAGCTCGACGGCGATCGACTCCATCGTCGCTCCGACCGACGCGCACGCCCAGAGGTGCTCCGCGTGCCGGTCGCGGGCGATCACCTGCGTCGCGGGCACCGGCACGAGCCCGAGGCGGTCCGCCACGAAGCGCTCCACCTCCGGCTCGACGTTGGAGTAGGTGCCCACCGCGCCGCTGAGCTTGCACACCGACACGGCACGCCGCGCCGCCCGGAGCCGCTCGCGGTCCCGCTCGACCTGCAGCGCCCAGAGGGCGACCTTCGCACCGAACGTGGTCGGCTCCGCGTGGATGCCGTGGGTGCGGCCGATCATCACCGTCGCACGGTGGCGCCGGGCGAGCTCGACCAACGTCGCGAGGAGGTCCGTCGCCGCCGCGACGAGCAGGTCGCCCGCGTCGCGGAGCATCCAGCACCACGCGGTGTCGACGACGTCGCTGCTCGTGAGGCCGTAGTGGATCCAGGAGCCGGCCGGGGGGCCGATCGCCGCCTGCACGACGTCGACGAACGCGGCGACGTCGTGGTCCGTGACCGCCTCGCGGGCGGACACCGCGTCGACGAACGCCGCGTCGACCACGGGCGCACGGCGCCGGCACCCCTCGGCGTGCTCGGCGGGCACCACGCCCAGGGAGGCGTGCGCGTCCGTTGCGAGGAGCTCGATCTCGAGCCAGCGACCGAACCGCGAGACGTCGTCGAAGACCGCTGCCATGTCGGCCAGCGCGTAGCGGGGGATCACGGTCAGCTCCGCAGGAGGTAGTCGTCGCGATCCGCGCCCACACCGACGATGCGCACCGGCACCTCCACCTGCTGCTCCACGAGGTCGACGAACGCCCGCGCCTCCACCGGCAGCGAGCCGGGCTCGCGCGCCTCCGCCACGGGCCGCCGCCACCCCGGGAGCTCCGCGTAGACCGGCTCCACCTGCTCGAGGAGCGACAGGCGGTCCGGGACCCCGCCGAGGGGCGTCCCGCCGATCCGGTAGCCGGTGCACACCTTGACCCGGTCGAACCCGTCCAGGACGTCGAGCTTGGTGAGCGCCAGCTCGGTCAAGGAGTTGATCCGGACCGCGTGGCGGAGCATGACGCAGTCGAGCCACCCCGGCCGGCGTCGACGGCCGGTGACCGTGCCGAACTCGCGCCCTACCTCGACGAGGCGGTCCCCGTCGTCGTCGAGCAGCTCGGTGGGGAACGGCCCGGCGCCGACGCGGGTGGTGTAGGCCTTGGTGATCCCGACCACCCGGTCGATGTGCCGCGGGCCGAGCCCCGTGCCGGTGCACGCACCGCCGGCAGTGGGGTTCGACGACGTGACGTAGGGATACGTGCCGTGGTCGAGGTCGAGGAACGTCGCCTGCGCCCCCTCCAGCAGGAGGTGCTCGCCGGCGGCGAGGGCCTCGTGCAGCGCCGCCACCGTGTCGGTCACGTACGGGGCGAGGCGTGCCGCCAGCGCGCCGAACCGCTCGACGACCTCGTCGACGTCGAGCGGCGCCCCACCCGCGGCGGCCAGCGCGCCCGCCTCCGCGGACGCCCGCGCGCGCAGCGCCGCCGCGAACGCCCGGGGATCCAGCACGTCGCCCGCGCGGATCCCGACCCGCCGGGCGCGGTCCGCGTACGCGGGGCCGATCCCCTTCAGCGTCGTACCGATCCGGTCCTCGCCCCGGCCGGCCTCCGCGAGCGCGTCCCACGCCTGGTGCCACGGGAAGATGAGGTGGGCGCGGCTGCTCACCTGCAGCCGCTCGCACGAGATGCCACGCGCCTCGAGGGTGTCGATCTCCGCGAAGAGCGTGGGCATGTCGACGACGACGCCGTTGCCGATCACGGGCACCACGTGGTCGTACAGGATCCCGCTCGGCACCAGCTGGAGCGCGTAGCGCTCGTCGCCGACGACCACCGTGTGACCCGCGTTGTGCCCGCCCTGGTAGCGCACGACGTAGCCGTGCTCCTTGGCGAGCAGGTCGATGACCTTCGCCTTGCCCTCGTCGCCCCACTGGGCGCCCACCACCACGGTGACCGTCACGGCACGCTCCTCACGACTGCGTCGCAGCTGTCCGCACGCGTCGCGGAACGTGTCGTGACGCTAGCGCCCCGTCGGCGCGCGGACCCCACGCCCGGTACCGTCGGGCGCATGCCGCGAGGGGGCGCCCTGATGCGCCGGATGAGCTGGTCGTCGATGGACGAGGCGGCGCGCACGGCCCTGTGCGATCGCGGGCTCGGCGCGATCTTCGACCACGACCTGCGCGCCTCGATCGGCCGGATCATCGACGACGTGCGCGAGCACGGCGACGACGCCGTGTGCCGCGCGCTGCACGACCACGACCGGATCGCGCTCTCGCCGGCCGAGCTGCGGGTCCCCGACGACGACCTCGACGCGGCCGAGGTGGACCCGGCGCTCGACGCGGCCATCGACGACGCGATCGCCCACCTGCGGGCGTTCAACGAGCGCCTCCTCGAGCGCAGCTCGGACTGGAGCGCCGAGCTCGAACCGGGGCTGGTCGTCGGCGAGAAGGTCACCCCCATCAGCTCGGCCGGTCTGTTCGTGCCGGGGGGCAAGGCGTCGTACCCCAGCGTCGCCTACCAGCTCGGCGTGCCGGCCACCGCCGCTCGCGTGCCCGAGCTCGCCCTCGTGGTGCCGCCGTTGCCCGGCGGGCAGGGCGACGTCGATCCGGCCGTGCTCGTGGTGTGCCGCAAGCTGGGGATCCGCCAGGTCTTCCGCGTGAACGGCCCCGCCGGCATCGCCGCGCTCGGGTTCGGCACCGCCACGATCCCGCGGGTGCGCAAGGTGGTGGGGCCGGGCTCCCCGGCCGTGACGTGCGCCCAGGTCGAGATGCAGCGCCACGGGCTGACGACGATGATGCTGCTCGGGCCGACCGAGAGCATCGTCGTCGCCGATGCCACGGCCGACCCGGTGCGGCTGGCGGCCGACCTCCTCGTCGAGGCGGAGCACGGCACCGATTCGGCGGTCGTGCTCGTGACGACCTCGCCCGAGCTGGCCGACGTGGTCGACGCGGAGCTGTCGCGCCAGGTGGCGGACCTTCCCGAGGCGCGTGCGGCCGCAGCACGGGCGTCGCTCGGCACGAACGGCGGGTGCGTGCTGGTGGGCGACCTCGCCGAAGCGGCGGAGGTGTCGAACCGCTACGCGCCCGAGCACCTCCAGCTCGCCGTCGCGGCGGAGCTGGTCGACGACGTGCTGGCGATGCTGCAGCACGCCGGCGAGATCCTCGTCGGCCAGGACACCCCGTTCAGCGCCGCGAACTTCGTGATCGGGTGCCCCGCGTCGCTGCCCACGAGCGGGTTCGCCCACGTCTCCTCGGGGATCACGGTGGAGGCCTTCCTCAAGCGCACCGCCGTGGCGCGGGCCGACGCGCGCGCGCTGGCCCGGATGGGGCCGTCGATCGAGGCGCTGGCCGACCACGAGGGCTTCCCGGCGCACGCGGCGGCGATCCGCCGCCGCGCCGCGTCCCGCTGAGCGGGACGAGCGCTCAGACCGCGCAGGCGCCGGCGCCGGGCCCGCGGCGCGCCGGCGCGGCGGCCTTCAGCCACAGGGCCGGCGCCTCGGCGTCGGGCAGCCGGGCGAGGATCTTCGCGAGGGCGCGCCGGTCCGCTCCCGACAGCACCTGGAGCGCCGCCGGCGGATCCTGCTGGACGCGGCGCACGGCGGCGATGCACGCGCGCCCTCGATCGGTGAGCGCCACCTCCTTCACCCGGCGGTCGCGGTCGCTCGCACGCCGCACCGCGAGCCCCGCCTCCTCGAGGCGGTCGACGATCGCGGTGATGTAGGAGGCGTCGCAGTCCATCTGCTCGGCGAGCTCGCGCATGGGACGCGGCGCGTCGGCCAGGAGGAGCAGCGCGTGCCCGTGGGGCGGCGTGATCCCGTAGCGCCGGAAGACGGAGAAGAACGCGTCGCGTGTGGCCACGAACAGCGGCAACATGCGCGCCCATGCGTCGGCGAGCGCCTCGTCGTCGTCCGCCTCCCGCGCTCGTGCCACCCCCCCAGCGTACCGACGCGACGCGGGAGGTTCTCGCGCACCGACCGTTGACAGGTACCAACCATCTGCTACGGTCAACCTCGTGACCGCCCCCACCACCGCGATCGAGGCGGTCGACCTCGTGAAGCGCTTCGGCGAGGTCGAGGCCCTGCGCGGCGTCTCCTTCACCGTGCCGACCGGCACCGTCCTCGGCCTGCTCGGCCCGAACGGCGCGGGCAAGACGACCGCGGTCCGGATCCTCACCACCATCCTCCGCCCCGACGCGGGGCGGGCGAGCGTCGCCGGCCACGACGTCGTCGCCGATCCGCGCGCCGTGCGCCGCTCGATCGGCCTCGCCGGCCAGTACGCCGCCGTCGACGAGAACCTGACGGGGCGGGAGAACCTCACGCTCGTGGGGCGCCTCAACCACCTCGCACGCGGCGTCGCCACGGCGCGCGCCGGCGAGCTGCTCGACCAGTTCCACCTCAGCGACGCCGCGGGACGACCCGCCCGCACGTACTCCGGGGGCATGCGGCGGCGGCTCGACCTGGCCGCGGCCCTCGTCACCCACCCGCCCGTGCTCCTGCTCGACGAGCCGACGACCGGGCTCGACCCCGCCAGCCGCCAGGACCTCTGGGACGTCATCGGCGGCCTCGTCGCCGACGGCACCACCGTGCTGCTGACGACGCAGTACCTGGAGGAGGCCGACCGGCTGGCGGACCGCATCGTCGTGGTCGACCGGGGCGCCGTCGCCGCCGAGGGGACCGCCGCCGAGCTGAAGGCGCGCCTCGGGGAGACCACCGTCGAGCTCGGGTTCACGGACGTCGGGACCGCCGCGCGTGCGGCCGAGCTGCTCGCCGGCGCAGGCGGGGTCGCACACGAGGGGCTGGTCGTGACGCTGCCGCTGCGCGGCGGCGCGCGCACGATCCGGGACGTGCTGAACCGCCTGGACGCCGCCGGCCTCGAGGTGGGCCGTCTGGACCTGCACGAGCCGACGCTGGACGACGTCTTCCTCACCCTCACCGGCGCGGGGGCGAGCGCATGAGCACGACGACGCCCGGCACGGCACGTGCGTCCACCCCGGGCGGCCAGGTGGCGCCGACGGCGCGCCCGCTCGCCGTCGACGACGGCGGGCTCGCATGGGCCGTGCGCGACACGCTCGCGATGACGTGGCGCAACCTGACGACCATCCGCCGGGTGCCGCAGCTGCTCGTGTTCGCCCTCGTCCAGCCGGTGATCTTCGTCCTGATGTTCCGCTACGTCTTCGGCGGCGCGATCCGCATCCCGGGGCAGGACTACGTCGACTACCTGATGCCCGGCATCTTCGTCCAGACCGTGTCGTTCGGTGCGATCAACACCGCCGTCGGCCTCGCGGAGGACAAGGGCAAGGGGCTGCTGGAGCGGTTGCGATCGCTGCCGATGTCGCGCTCGGCCGTGCTCGGCGGGCGCGTCCTCGCCGACAGCGCCCGCAACGTCGTGGTGATCCTCCTCATGCTCGTCATCGGGCTCCTCGTCGGGTTCAACTGGCACACCAACCTCCCGATGGTCCTCGCCGGCGTCGGGGTGCTGGTGCTGTTCGGGTTCGCCCTGTCGTGGCTGTTCGCGTTCATCGGCCTGGTCGTCACGAACGGGGAGGCGGCGCAGGCGGCCTCGTTCCCGCTGCTCGCCCCGCTCGTGTTCGCCTCCAACGCGTTCGTCGACCCGTCGACCATGCCGGGGTGGCTGCGGTGGTGGGCCGAGCACCAGCCGGTGAGCGCGGCGGCGGACGCGGCACGCGCGTGCATGCTCGGCGGCCCCACGGCCGGCGAGGTGCTGACATCGGTGGCCTGGTCGCTCGGGCTGACGCTCGTGCTCGCGCCGATCGCGGTCCGCCGGTACCGGCGCAGCTGAGCGCCCGCCGTAGCGTCACCGCGGTGCACGTCCTGCTGGTGACGAAGGGCCACCCGTTCGAGCGCGAGCCGTTCCTCGCGATGTGGGACGCGCTCGAGGGGGTCACCTACGACCACGTCGAGCACCCCGAGGCTCGGGACCGGATCCACCCCGAGCGCGTCGCCGCCGACGTGATCGCGTTCTACGACATGCCGGGGCTCACGTTCACCCGCGCCGACCCGCCGCTCGTCCTGGAGGAGCCTCCCGCGGAGCTCGTCGCCGGCTTCGAGGCGCTGCTCGACGTGGGCGTGCCGATGGTCTTCCTCCACCACGCGGTGGCGGGATGGCCGGCGTGGGAGCGCTACGCCGAGGTGGTCGGCGGCCGGTTCCACTACGCGCCGGCCACCCTGCGCGGCGTCGCCTACCCGGACTCGGGCTACCTGCTCGACGTGACCCACACGGTCGAGGTCCTCGCCGCCGACCACCCGATCTGCGCCGGCCTCCCGCCGACGTTCGAGCTGCGCGACGAGCTGTACTGCTTCCCGGTCGTCGCCGACGACCTCGTGCCGCTCCTGCGGACCCGCCACCCGACCACCGCCGACGCCTTCTGGTCCGCCGACCGCGCGATCCGCGGCCGGCTGCACGACGCCGAGGGCTGGACGCACCCGCCGGGCTCCGACCTCGTGGCGTGGGCACGCGTCGAGCGCGCCTCGCCGATCGTGTACCTGCAGCCCGGCGACGGGCCGCCGAGCTACGCCGACCCGAACGTGCGCCGCCTCCTGGCCAACGCGCTCGCGTGGGCCGTGGAGGCGGCGCCGACGACGGCCCGCTGAGTCAGCTCCCGAGCACGACGAGGCGCCCGTCGACCACGTCGACGGTGACGGTGCCGCCCTCGCCCACCCTGCCCTCGAGGATCATGGACGCGGCCGGGTCGCTGATCGTGCGCTGGATCACCCGCTTCAGCGGCCGGGCGCCGAAGCTCGGGTCGTAGCCCTCGTGCGCGAGGTGGGCCATCGCCGCCGGCGTGACCTCGAGCGTGATCCGCCGGTCGGCCATGCGGGTGCGCAGGTGGGCGAGCTGGATGTCGACGATCCGCGACAGGTCGTCCTCGGTGAGCGCGCGGAAGCGGATGATCTCGTCGACCCGGTTGATGAACTCCGGCTTGAAGAACGTCATCGGGTCGCCCTGCAGGTTGCTGGTCATGACGATCACGGCGTTGCTGAAGTCGACCGTGCGTCCCTGCCCGTCGGTGAGGCGACCGTCGTCGAGCACCTGGAGCAGCACGTTGAACACGTCGGCGTGGGCCTTCTCCACCTCGTCGAGCAGCACCACGCTGTACGGCCGGCGGCGGACGGCCTCGGTGAGCTGACCGCCCTCGTCGTAGCCGACGTAGCCGGGAGGCGCGCCGATCAGGCGGGACACCGAGAACTTCTCCATGTACTCGCCCATGTCGATGCGGACCATCGCCCGCTCGTCGTCGAACAGGTACTCGGCCACCGCGCGGGCGAGCTCGGTCTTGCCGACGCCCGTCGGCCCGAGGAACATGAACGAGCCGATGGGGCGGTTCGGGTCGGAGAGCCCGGCGCGCGAGCGGCGGATCGCGTTGGCGACCGCCGTCACCGCCTCGTCCTGGCCGATCACCCGCTGGTGGAGCAGGTCCTCGAGGTGGACGAGCTTGGCCATCTCGCCCTCCATGAGCCGCGTCACGGGCACGCCGGTCCACGTGCTGACGACCTCGGCGATGTCCTCGGCGTCGACCTCCTCCTTCAGCATCCGGTTGCCGGACTGCAGCTCGTCCAGGTGGCTGGTCGCGTCGGCGATGCGCCGCTCGAGCTCGGGGATCCGGCCGTAGCGGATCTCGGCCGCGAGGTTCAGGTCGGTCTCGCGCTCCACGGCCGTGCGGAGGTGCTCGAGCTCCTCCTTCAGGGTCCGGATCGCGCCGATCGCCCCCTTCTCCTGCTCCCAGTGGCCGCGCATCTCGGCCGACTGCGCGCGCAGCCCGCCGAGCTCGTCCTCGAGGGCGACGAGGCGCTCCTTCGACGCCACGTCCGTCTCCTTCTCGAGCGCGACCTGCTCGATCTCGAGCTGGAGGATGCGGCGCTCGACGACGTCGATCTCGGTCGGGAGCGAGTCGATCTCGATGCGCAGCTTGGACGCGGCCTCGTCGACGAGGTCGATCGCCTTGTCGGGCAGGAAGCGGTTCGTGAGGTAGCGGTTCGACAGCACCGCCGCCGAGACGAGCGCGCTGTCCTGGATGCGCACGCCGTGGTGCACCTCGTAGCGCTCCTTCAGCCCACGCAGGATCCCGATCGTGTCCTCCACGCTCGGCTCGCCGACGTACACCTGCTGGAAGCGCCGCTCGAGCGCCGGGTCCTTCTCGACGTGCTTGCGGTACTCGTCGAGCGTCGTCGCTCCGATCATGTGCAGCTCGCCGCGCGCCAGCATCGGCTTGATCATGTTGCCGGCGTCCATCGCGCCCTCGGCGCCGCCCGCGCCGACGATCGTGTGCAGCTCGTCGACGAACGTGAGCACCTCGCCGGCGGCGTCGGTGATCTCCTTGAGCACCGCCTTCAGGCGCTCCTCGAACTCGCCGCGGTACTTGGCCCCCGCGAGCATCGAGGCGATGTCGAGCGCGACGAGGCGCTTGTCCTTCAGGCCCTCCGGGACGTCGCCGTCGGCGATGCGGCGGGCGAGGCCCTCGACGATCGCCGTCTTGCCGACGCCCGGCTCGCCGATGAGCACCGGGTTGTTCTTGGTCCGCCGGCTGAGCACCTGGATGACGCGGCGGATCTCCTCGTCGCGCCCGATGACGGGGTCGATCTTGCCGTCGCGCGCCCGCGCCGTCAGGTCCTGGCCGTACTTCTCGAGCGCGGCGAAGTTCTCCTCGGGGTTCTGGTTGCCGACGCGGTGCGAGCCGCGCACCTCGCGCAGCGCCTGCAGCAGCTCCTCGGTGCCGACGCCCAGGCGCTGGTGGAGGGCGAGGAGCAGGTGCTCGACGGAGAGGTAGTCGTCCTTCAGGTCCCTGCGGTGCTGCTCGGCGGTGTCAAACACCACGTTGAGCTCGCGGTTCATCCGCGGCTCGGACCCGCCGTACGCCTTCGGGAGCTTGGCGACGGCCTCGTCGGCCTTGTTCCGCACCATGAGCGGGGCGAGGCCGAGCTTCTGCAGCACGGCGGGCGTGAGGGTGTCGTCCTGGCGGGCCATCGCGGCGAGGACGTGGTCGGGGGTGAGCTCCGGGTTGTTGAACGAACGTGCCTGGTCGATCGCCGCGGCGACCGCCTCCTGGGTCTTGATGGTCCACTTCTTGGGATCGATCGCCATGGCCCCATGATACCTCGACGCATGAAAGCTGCTACGGCTCGTATCAACTTCCGGCAGGTGCCGGCGGTGGACGCCGGCCGCGCGCCGCGGCCCGCTCGGTACCGTGTCCGGGGTGCCGCCCGATCGGACCACGACGCCACCGGGCGCCTCGCTCCAGGTCACGTGGGCGGCGGAGGCGCCGCACCTGTGGGGCGTCGACACCGGCACGTGCCGGAGCCTCCCGCTCGTGCCGCTCATCCGGGCCGTCGACCGCCGCTTCGGCCTCCACGTCACCGCCGAGGCGCTCCCGGCACGGGGCGTGGTGCCGGCGCCGCCCGGCACCGGCGCCGGCGCCACCGCCTCCCTGCGGGTGCAGCCCGGATCGCTGCCCGGGCTGTGCCGCGGCGGCGACGCCGCGGCGACGGACGCCAGCCCGACGCTGAGGTGGTTCGGCGCGCTCGCCGCCCTCGCCGCCGACGTGCTCGCGACCGGTCGGCTCCGCCCGCGCCTCGAGATCGCCGGCGCGGTGCACCGGGCGTGCTGGGCCGTGATCGGCGAGGACGCCGTGGCGAGCGAGATCGCCCGCCTAGCGGCGCTCGCCCCTCCGGCGACCGGCCTCGCGGCGCAGGGCGAGGTCGCCGCCGCGCTCGAGGTGCTCGTCGACGGGATGGCGCGCCGCCGGCTGTCGGAGGCCGCGTGGCGCCCGCCCGCGCCCACCCGCGCGCGCGGCAGCGCCTACCGCGCCGCGCAGGCGACGTTCCGGGCGCTGGGCAGCGACTCCGCGAGCGTGCTGTACCGGACCGAGGACGTCCCGGCGCTCGCGGCGCTCGCGCGCGAGCTCGACCACGAGGTCCACCGTGCGAGCGGGATCCCGGTGGTCGTGGCGCAGCTGCGCCTCCACGTGCCCGACGAGGGCGACGACGGGCGCGAGCGCGGCGACGAGGTCACCGACGGCGACGGCGACGGCGACGGCGACGGCGACGGCGACGGCGACGGCGACGGCGTGGTCTGGCGGATCGGCCTGGAGCTGGTCGACCCCACGCGACCCGAGCGCTGGTGCACGGCGGCCGATGCGCTGCACGCGACGCCACTGGCCACCGACCTGGCCGGATCGGCCGCCCACCTCGGTCGGCTCGCCGAGCGGGTGCGGGAGGAGGCGGTCCGCCTGGCCCTGCACGTACCGGCGCTCGAGCCGCTCACCGCGGAGCCCGGCGCCCCCGTCGAGCTCACCACCGCGCAGGTCGAGCGGTTCCTCCTCGACGCGCCCGCCGTCCTCGACGAGCTCGACGTCGGGCTGCTCGGCCCCGAGCAGCTCGTGCGGGCACGCCCCGGCGTGCGCGGCGCCGCGGCGCCCGGCGCGCCCGGCTCCGGGCGGCTGTCGGCCACCGCGCTGGTCCGCTGGAGCGCCACCGTCGACGGCACCCCGGTCCCGGAGGCCCAGCTCGAGCGGGCGGCCGCCGCCGGGAGCGCGCTGCTGCGGGTGGGTGGCCGCTGGGTGCGCCTCGACGCGCAGGAGGTGCGGGGCGCGCTGCGGCGGTTGCGGGAGCACCGCGAACGCCACGACGAGGTCGGGGTGGCGGACCTGCTGCGCCTCGCGGCGGAGGCCGACGGCGCGCTCGACGTGCGTGCCGAGCGCGGCGACGGCTGGGTGGCCGAGCTCCTCGCCGGCCTGCCGGACGACCGCCTGGTGGAGACCGCGGAGCCGCCGGGGTTCCGCGGGACGCTGCGGCACTACCAGCGTCGGGCGCTGAGCTGGATGGCGTTCCTCGCGCGGCTCGGCCTCGGCGGGTGCCTCGCCGACGACATGGGCCTCGGGAAGACGGCCGTGACCCTCGCGCACCTCGTGGGGCGCGACGGCCCCCACCTCGTCGTGTGCCCGCTCAGCGTCGTGCACAACTGGTGCGCGGAAGCGGCGCGCTTCGCGCCGGGGCTGCGCGTCGTCGTGCACCACGGCGGCGAGCGGTCGAGGGGCGCCGGCGCGGGGGATCAGCTGTTCCCTCCGGACGCCGCCGCCACGCTCGTCGTGACCACCTACGGCGTGGTGGCACGTGACGTGGACGCGCTCGCCGCCACCCGGTGGGGCACCCTCGTGCTCGACGAGGCCCAGGTCGTCAAGAACCACCTCACGAAGGCCGCGCGCGCCGTGCGCCGCATCCACGCCGCGCAGCGGCTCGCGCTCACGGGCACGCCGGTCGAGAACCACCTGGGCGAGCTGTGGGCGATCCTCGACGCCGTCAACCCGGGCCTGTACGGCACCGCCGCGTCGTTCCACCACACCTACTCCCTGCCGATCCAGCGCGACGGCGACCCCGCCGCCACGGAGGCGCTGCGCACCCTCACGCGGCCGTTCCTCCTGCGGCGGACGAAGGCCGACCGGACGCTCCTGCCGGAGCTGCCGGACAAGATCGAGCAGGTGGCGTGGGCGACGCTCACCCGCGAGCAGGCGTCCATGTACCAGGCGGTCGTCGACGAGCTGCTGGCCGAGGCCACGGTCGCGGTCGGGATGCGCCGACGGGGGCTCGTGCTCGCGGCGCTGACGCGGTTGAAGCAGATCTGCAACCACCCGGCGCACGCGACCGCCGACGGCTCCCGCCTCGCCGGGCGCTCGGGCAAGCTGGCGCGCTTCGACGAGCTCGTCGACGCGCTGCTGGAGCGCGACGAGCGGGCGCTCGTGTTCACGCAGTTCCGTGAGATGGGCCTCCTGCTGCAACGCCACCTCCACGAGCGGCTGGGCATCGAGGCCCCGTTCCTCCACGGCGGGGTGGCGCGCGCCGGGCGGGACCGGATGGTCGAGCGGTTCCAGCTGGGTGAGGGCGGACCCCTCCTCGTCGTGTCGCTCAAGGCGGGCGGCACGGGGCTGAACCTCACGGGCGCGTCGCAGGTCGTGCACTACGACCGGTGGTGGAACCCGGCCGTCGAGGACCAGGCGACGGACCGGGCGTGGCGCCTCGGTCAGACGCGCACGGTGCTCGTGCACAAGCTCGTGTGCGAGGGCACGCTGGAGGAGCGGATCGCGACGCTGATCGACGACAAGCGCGCGCTGGCCTCGAGCGTGCTCGGCTCCGGGGAGCAGTGGCTCACGGAGCTGTCGACCGAGGACCTGCGCGAGCTGGTCCAGTTGGCGCCCGACGCGGTCGCGCCCGAGACGCGCGCGGCGCGCCGGTGAGCGACCGGCGCGACGACCGCGGCGACCGGCGAGCCGACCGGGACGTCGAGCGGGCCCTGCGGCTCGCCGCCTCCCTCGTGGACGTGCTCATGGCCACGGTCGCGGATCCGGCGCGGCTGCGGCGCGGTCGCGGCTACGCCCGCCAGGGCTCGGTCGTGGCGCTGGACGTCACCGCCGGCGCGGTGCGCGGCGAGGTGCAGGGCAGCGACCCCACGCCGTACCGGGTGGAGGTGCGCTGCGGGCCCGCGGGCGCCGGCGCACGCACACCGAAGGACCTCGTCCCCGACCCGCACGACGTGCAGTTCGGCTGCACCTGCGCCGACTGGGAGGCGCCGTGCAAGCACGCCGTCGCGGTGATGGCCGAGCTGTCGCGGCGCGTCGCGCACGACATCTCGCTGCTCGCGACCTGGCGCAGCCGCCCCGGCAGCACGCTCGCCCGCGAGGCCGCCGACGAACCGCCGCGGGAGGACCCGGTCGACGACGAGCGGCGGTCCGCGCTCGCCGACTTCCTCGGCGGCACGCCCGGCGGGGACCCGCGCCCGGCGACGCGCCCGACCGCCCTCGCCGCGCCCGCGGAGCACGCGGACGAGCCGTGGACGGTGATGCTCGCCGCCGCGCTGCGGATCGTGCACGCAGAGCCGCGCTGACGGCCGAGCCGCGCTGACGGCGGGCTGCCATGATGTCGGCCGTGCGCGGGAGGGAGCTGGTGATGCGGTCGCTGCCGACCGCGCTCGTGCTCCTCGGGTTGGGGCTGCTGTACCGCGGCATCCAGGAGCGCGGCCACGACTGGGGCGACGACTTCTCGCTGTACATCAACCAGGCGCGCGGCCTGGTGCGCGGCGACGTCGGGCGGGTCTCGGCGGACACCCGCTACGCCCTCGACAACTCCGGCTGGTCCTCGTTCGGTCCGACGCTCTACCCGTGGGGCTTCCCCATCCTGCTCGCGCCGCTCGTCCTCCTCGGCGGCATCGACTACGAGCTGTTCAAGGTGCTCCAGACCGCCTGCCTGTGCGTCGCGCTCCTCTGCTTCCACCGCCTGCTGGTGCGCCGGGTGCCGCCCGTGCCGGCCGTCGCGCTCGTGCTCGTCGTGGCGCTGTCGGTGCCGTACGCGTGGTGGACGAACTCGGTGACGTCCGACTTCCCGTCCCTGTGCTTCGTGTTCGTCACCCTCGTGTGGATCGACCGCTGCCGCGAGCGCGTGGTGTGGGAGGCCGAGGCCCGACGCAGCCTGGTCGCGTTGGGCCTGCTGCTCGGGTGGACGTTCTCGATCCGGCGCGAGGCCATCGCCCTCGCGATCGCGGTCGCCGCGCTCCAGCTGCTCCACCTGGCGCGGGCCTGGACGGCGGGCGGGCGGTCGTGGCCCGCGATCGGCGACCGCCGCTGGGACCGGCTGGCGCTCCCCCACCTCGTCGCCGCCGGCATGGTCCTCGGGTTGCAGCTCGTCCTGCCGGCGAGCCTGACGGTCGACAAGCCCGCCGGGGGCGGGTTCGGCGCGATCTGGCCCAACGTCCAGTGGTACCGCGACGCGTTCGCGGAGCAGATCGGGCTGAAGGACGGCGGAGCGGCGCCGCTGTCGCTGTTCGGCAGCGAGCGGGCGGCGCTCGCCCTGCTGACGCTGATCGTCTGCCTCGCGATCGTCGGGCTCGTCGGCCGGCTCGTGACGCACCGCAGCCGGGACGCCCACCTCGTCGTGTACCTGGTCGTCACGTCGCTGGTGGTCGGCACGCTGCCGTTCCACGAGGGCCGCTACCTGTTCTCGCTGACGCCGCTCCTGCTGTACTTCGCGTACCAGGGGCTGCCCGTCCTGGTGGCGGGCCTGGACCGCCTCCGCCGGGCGCGGACCGAGCGGTTCGGCCGCCTCGTGGCCGTCGGCGCGCACCTCCCCCTGCTGATCGTGGTGCCGCTCGTCGTCGCGAACGCCGACGACTTCGCGCACGCCGTCGAGTACCACCACGAGCACGAGTACGTCATCGAGGGGCCCGAGACGCCGTCGTCGCAGGAGATGTTCGCCGCCGTGCAGCGCTGCACGCGCGGGGACGACATCGTGCAGTTCGCGCGGGCGCGCGCGATGAACCTCTACACCGGCCGGCGGTCGATCCAGACGGGGGGCACCGACCAGGCGCTGCAACGGGCGGACTGGCTCGTGCTCGCGAACAGCTCGGTCGACTACTCGGAGCCCCCCATCGCGATCGCCCAGGCCGGGGAGCTGGGCCTCGAGCGGGTGTGGCACAACGCCGAGTGGTCGCTGCTGCGCGTCGGACCGGATCGGACCGGGCGCCCGGCCTGCCCCCGGGAGCCCACGTGAGCGATCCCGGCTGCGAGCTCACGGTGGTGCTGCCGTGCCTGGACGAGGCGGAGACGCTCGAGGTGTGCGTCCGCAAGGCGCTCGGGTGGATGCGCGACCACGGCGTCGACGGCGAGGTCGTGGTGGCCGACAACGGGAGCACCGACGGATCGCAGCAGATCGCGTGCGAGGCGGGAGCCCGCGTGGTCGACGTCCCGCGCCGCGGCTACGGCGCCGCGCTCCAGGGGGGCATCGCCGCGGCTCGTGGCCGCTTCGTGATCATGGGTGACGCGGACGACTCGTACGACCTCGACCGCCTCGACCCGTTCCTCGAGCGCCTCCGCGCGGGCGACGACGTCGTGATGGGCAACCGCTTCGCCGGCGGCATCGAGCCGGGCGCGATGCCGTGGCTGCACCGCTACGTCGGCAACCCGGTGCTCTCCCTCCTCGGTCGGCTCCTGTTCCGCGTGCCCGTGCAGGACTTCCACTGCGGCCTGCGCGGGATGCGCACGGAGGCGGTCCGCGGCCTCGGCCTGCGCACGACCGGGATGGAGTTCGCGAGCGAGATGGTGATGAAGGCCGCGCTGCGCGGCCTGCGCATCTCCGAGGTGCCCACGCGCTTGCGCCCCGACGGCAGGTCGCGCCCGCCCCACCTGCGCACGTGGCACGACGGCTGGCGCCACCTCCGGTTCCTGCTCCTGTACAGCCCGCGCTGGTTGTTCCTCCTGCCGGGCATCGCGCTCACCGTGCTCGGTGCGCTGGCGACGACGCTGCTCGTCGCCGAGGGGACCGTGCGGGTGGGATCCACGGGCTTCGGCGTGGGCACCCTGGTGTACGCGACCGCGCTCACGTCGATCGGCGTGCAGGCGACGGTGTTCGCGCTGTTCACGAAGATCTACGCCGTCAGCAAGGGCTTCCTGCCGCCGGACAGCCGCGTCGACCGGTTCGGCGCGTGGTTCAAGCTCGAGCGGGGGCTGTTCCTCGGCGCGCTCGTGCTGCTCGCGGGCGCGCTCGGCGCCGTGGTGTCCTTCTGGCGCTGGCGCGAGGAGGGCTTCGGCGAGCTCGACCCGCTGCGCCAGCTGCGGGTCGTCGTGCCCGCGGCGCTCGGGATCGTGCTCGGTGCGACGATCGTGCTCTCGAGCCTGTTCCTGTCCATCCTCGGGATGGACAAGGACATCCGCCTCGAGTGACTCAGCGGCGCGGCGGGCGCGGCTGGAACAACGTGATCTCCTGACGGAGCGGCACGAGGTCGCGGCGCGGCGGGCGCTGCGCCGCCTCAGCCGACAGCTTGCTGGCCTGGCGGCGCAGCTCGTCGTTCTCCACGCGCAGGCGCTCCAGCTCGCGCTCGAGCTCCATCACCCGGCGGATCCCCTCGAGGTTCATCCCGTCGGCGGCGAGGTCCTGGATGCGACGGAGGCGCTCGATGTCCGTGTCGCTGTAGCGGCGGTTCCCGCCCTGCGTCCGTGCCGGCGCGACCAGCCCGCGGCGTTCGTAGATCCGCAGCGTCTGCGGGTGCATCCCGGCGAGCTCCGCGGCGACGGAGATCACGTAGACGGCGTGGTCGCTCGAGCGGCTCACACGCCGCTCCGCTCATCGGCCGCGCGGCGACGCGGCCCGTCCGGGCTCGCGGCCGCGAACGCCTCGAGCGCGGCGCGCTGCTCGTCGTTCAGGGTCGCCGGCACCTGCACGTCGACCGTCACGATCAGGTCCCCCTCGCGCTTGGGGGTGACGATCCCCTTGCCACGGACCCGGTGGCGCGACCCGGGCTGCGTGCCCGGGCGCAGGCGCAGCGTCACCGGCTGGCCGTCGAGGGTCGGCACCTCGACCTCGCCGCCGAGGGCGGCCTCGGCGAAGGTGACCGGGACGCGCACCGTCAGGTTCGAGCCGTCGCGGCCGAAGCGCGGGTGCGGCGTGACGTGGCACTCCACGATCAGGTCGCCGGCGGGACCGCCGTTGCGGCCCGGCGCGCCCCGGCCCTTGAGGCGGATCTTCTGGCCGTCGGCCACGCCCGCCGGGATGCGCGCCTGCACCTCTCGCTGGCGCTTCTCGACGCCCGAGCCGAGGCAGGTGGGGCACGCGTGCTCGATGATCACGCCGCGCCCGCTGCAGGCGGGGCACGGTGACGAGAGGGAGAAGAAGCCCTGGTTGTCGTCGATCACGCCGCGGCCGCCGCAGCGCGAGCAGACCTTGGGCGAGGTGCCGGGCTTCGCGCCGCTGCCGTCGCACGTGGAGCACTGCGCGTCGCTCGTCAGGTAGAGGGTGGTCGTGAGGCCACGAGCCGCGTCCGCGAAGTCGATCGTCAGCGTGGCCTCGACGTCGGCGCCGCGCTGCGGACCCCCACCGGCCGATGCGCCGCCCCCACGGCGGCCCCGGCCGAACATCTGCCCGAGGAGGTCGCCGAGGCCGTCGGAGCCGACGTTGAAGCTGAAGCCGCCGGGCCCGCCGGGCTGGCCGCCGACACCGCCCACCGGCCCGAGCTTGCGGACCTCGTCGTACTCGGCCCGCTTGTCCTCGTCGCCCAGCACGTCGTAGGCGGCGCTGATCTCCTTGAAGCGCTCCTCGGCGGCGGCGTCGCCGGGGTGCGTGTCGGGGTGGCTGTCGCGCGCGAGGGTGCGGTACGCCTTGGTGATCTCCTTCGCCGTGGCCGTGTCCGGCACGCCGAGGATCTTGTAGTAGTCCTTGTCGAACCACTCCCGCTGCGCTGCCACTCAGCCACGCACCTTCACCATCGCAGGGCGGAGCACCTTCCCCTTCCACGTGTAGCCGGAGCGGAGCACCTCGGCGACGACCGCCTCGCCGTCGCCCTCGGCGGGCTCGTGCACGACGGCCTCGGCGACCGCGGGGTCGAACGGGCGGTCGTGGAGGTCGAGCGACTCGAGTCCGAGCTTGCGCAGCTCCCCGAGCAGCAGGTTGAACAGCGGCTCGACCTCCGCCGGGTGGCGGAGGAAGGCCGCCTCGCACGCGTCGAGCACCGGCAGGAGCGCCTCCGCCATCTTCCCGGTCGCCCGGTCGACGGCGTCGGCCTGCTGGGTCACGACGCGCTTGCGGTAGTTCTCGAAGTCGGCCTGCAGCCGCAGCGCGATGTCGCGGTACTGCTCGCGCTCGGCGAGCAGCACCTCGATGTCGTGCTCGACGGCGAGCTCCGGCCCCGCGGGCTCGGCGTCGCCGTCGACGGCGGCGCCGTCCGGCTCCGCCGGCACCGGGGCGTCGGCGACCTGCCCGTCGAGCATCGAGTCCGGCACGGCGCCGGATCCGTCGCGGGCGGGTCCCGTGGTGGGCTCGGTCATCGCGGCGACCGCCTCAGGCCTCGTCGACGATCTCGGCGTCGATGATCTCGTCGTCCGAGCTCGTCGAGCCGTTCTGACCGCTGGCCGACGAACCCGCCGCACCCGCGTCGTCGCGGGACGCCGCCTCGTACAGCTTCTGGCTGAACACCTGCGTGGCGGCCATCAACCGCTCGTGGGCCTGCTTGATCGCCGCCACGTCCGGCCCCTCGAGGGCCGTGCGCAGCTCCGCGAGCGGACCCTCGACGCTGGCGCGCTCGTCGGCGGACACCTTGTCGCCCTGGTCGCGCAGCACCTTCTCGGTCTGGTACACGAGCGCGTCGGCGTTGTTGCGGGCCTCGGCCTCGTCGCGCCGGCGGCGATCCTCCTCGGCGTGCGCCTCAGCGTCGCGGATCATCTGGTCGATGTCCTTCTTGTCGAGCGTCGACTGCCCGGTGATCGTGATCGACTGCTCCTTGCTCGTGGCCCGGTCCTTGGCCGACACGTGGACGATGCCGTTGGCGTCGATGTCGAAGGTGACCTCGATCTGCGGCACGCCGCGCGGCGCGGGCGGCAGGTCGACGAGCTGGAACTTGCCCAGCGTCTTGTTGAACGACGCCATCTCCCGCTCGCCCTGGAGCACGTGGATCTCGACGCTCGGCTGCATGTCGTCGGCCGTGGTGAAGACCTCGGTGCGCTTGGTCGGGATGGTGGTGTTGCGCTCGATCAGGCGGGTCATCACGCCGCCCTTGGTCTCGATGCCGAGGCTGAGCGGCGTGACGTCGAGCAGCAGGACGTCCTTCACGTCGCCGCGGAGCACGCCCGCCTGGATCGCGGCGCCGACCGCCACCACCTCGTCGGGGTTCACCGTCTTGTTCGGCTCCTTGCCGGTCAGCTCGACCACCAGGTCCTGCACGGCGGGCATGCGGGTGGAGCCACCGACCAGCAGGACGTGGTGGACCTGGCCCTTCGTCAGGCCCGCGTCCTTGATCGCCTGCTCGAACGGCAGCCGGCAGCGCTCGATGAGGTCGGCGGTCAGCTCCTGGAACTTCGCCCGCGACAGCGTCTCGTCGAGGTGCAGCGGCCCGTCGGGGGTCGCCGTGATGAACGGGAGGTTGATCTGGGTCTGCTGGACCTGGCTCAGCTCGATCTTGGCCTTCTCCGCCGCCTCCTTCAGCCGCTGCGCGGCCATCCGGTCGGCGCCGAGGTCGACGCCGTGGGCGGACTTGAACTGCTTGACCAGCCAGTCGATGATCCGCTGGTCCCAGTCGTCGCCGCCGAGCTTGGTGTCGCCGTGGGTGCTCTTGACCTCGAACACCCCGTCGCCGATCTCCAGCACGCTGACGTCGAACGTGCCGCCGCCGAGGTCGAACACGAGGACGGTCTCGTCCTCGGCGCCCTTCTCGAGCCCGTACGCCAGGGCGGCCGCCGTCGGCTCGTTGATGATCCGCAGCACCTCGAGCCCGGCGATCTGGCCCGCCTCCTTCGTCGCGGTGCGCTGGGCGTCGTCGAAGTAGGCGGGGACGGTGATGACGGCCTGGGTGACGGTGTCGCCGAGGTACGCCTCGGCGTCGCGCTTGAGCTTCATCAGGACGCGGGCGCTGATCTCCTGCGGCGTGTAGCGCTTGCCGTCGATGTCGTCGCTCTTCCAGCTCTCGCCCATCTTCGACTTGATGCTGCGGAAGGTGCGATCGGGGTTGGTGATCGCCTGGCGCTTCGCCACCTCGCCCACCAGGACCTCGCCGGCCTTGCTGAAGGCGACGACGGACGGGGTGGTGCGCGATCCCTCGGAGTTCGGGACGACGGCGGGGTCCCCCGCCTCCAGGACGGCCACCACGGAGTTCGTGGTGCCGAGGTCGATGCCGACTGCCTTGGCCATGGTGCTCTCCACTCGCGCTGGTCGGGGGTACGGATGCGTCTGCGCGGGACGTGCAGCACGGTACCGCCTGGCGCGCCGCCAGCACAACCCTCGGCGCAACGAAGTTGAGTCGGCGAGGCTCAACATCTGCGGCCGCCGCGGAGCAGCGGCGTCGTCGGCGGTGGGTACCGTGACCCCGTGCGCGCCGCACGCCTGGCCGAACGAGACGGGTGGACCTGCTGGCTGTGCGGCGGCACGGTGGATCCCGCGGCGCCGGCCGCGAGCCCCGGCCGCGCCACCGTCGACCACCTGGTGCCCCGCTCGCGCGGCGGATCCGACGACGCGGCCAACCTCCGCCTCGCCCACCGCAGGTGCAATCAGCGCCGGGGCGACCACCTGCCGGAGCTGACGTGGCCGAGGACGTGGCCGATGCTCGTCACGGTGCCGCTGTGGACCGCGCTCGCGCGCCTCGCGCCGTCGCCCGGCAGGGCCGAGGTCGTCGCGGTCGCTCCGCTGGCCGCCGTCGCCGAGGATGCCGCGACGTGGGTGGTGGAGCGTGCCGAGGAGCTGGTGCCCGGCGGTTGGGAGGCGTGGGCCGCCGCCGACCCGTCCGGGCCGGTCGCCGTGTGGCTGCGGCGACCCGCCGGCTCGCCGCCGGGCACCGCGGGCCGGCCGCGGGTGGAGCCCCGCTGAGCACGCCCCCCGCCGTCCGCTGCCCGCGGCGAGCGCGCGGGACGCGAGGATGGTGCATGGCACAGCACGACCTCGTCCTCCGCCGCGGCCTCGTCGTCGACGGCACCGGCACGCCGGGCAGCGTGGCCGACGTCGCCGTCTCCGACGGCGTCGTCACCGAGGTCGCGCCGCGCGTGGCCGGCCGCGGCGCGCGGGAGATCGACGCCGAGGGCCTCACCGTCACGCCCGGCTTCGTCGACATCCACACCCACTACGACGGCCAGGCCACGTGGGACCCGCTGCTCGCGCCGTCCAGCCTCCACGGCGTCACCTCGCTCGTGATGGGCAACTGCGGCGTCGGCTTCGCGCCGGCCGCGCCGACCGCCGAGCAGCACGACTGGCTGATCGGGCTGCTCGAAGGCGTCGAGGACATCCCCGGCACCGCGCTCGCCGAGGGGCTGACGTGGGACTGGGAGACCTTCCCCGAGTACCTGGACGCGCTCGACCGGCGGCGCTTCGCGCTCGACGTCGCCACCCAGGTCGCCCACGCGCCGCTGCGCGTCTACGTGATGGGCGAGCGTGGCGCGAGCCCGGAGGAGACGCCGACGGGCGCCGAGCTCGCCGCGATGGCGGCGCACGTCCGCGCCGGCATCGACGCCGGCGCGCTCGGCTTCACCACGAGCCGCACCTACGTCCACCGCACCCGCGACGGCGCTCCGCTCGGCACGCGCCGGTCGTCCACCGACGAGCTGCTCGCCCTCGCCAGCGCGCTCACCCACGCGGGCGCCGGCGTGGTGCAGATGATCAGCGACGCCTACCAGTCCCCCGACGAGGAGTACGCGCAGGCCGAGCTCGCGATGATGCGGACGCTGGTCGAGGTGACCGGCCGGCCGCTGAGCATGACCGTGCAGCAGCCGGAACCGCTGCCGGACCGGTGGCGGTGGATGACGGACTGGGTCGACCGGTGCGTCGCCGACGGGCTGCCCGTCAAGGCGCAGGTCGCGGCGAGGCCGATCGGCGTCCTGCAGGGCCTCACCGCGACGTTGAACCCGCTCGTGACCTGCCCGAGCTACCAGGAGGTCGCGCGCCTCGAGCTGCCGGCGCTCGTGCACGCCCTGCGCGATCCGGCACGACGGGCTCGGATCGTCGCCGAGCACGACGCGATCACCCCCACGCTCGACGGGATGCTCGCCGAGCTCGTCGGCGGCTTCCACAAGCTCTTCCCGATGGAGGACCCGGTCGACTACGAGCCGGCCCCCGAGGCCTCCGTCGCCGGTCGCGCCGCCACGTCCGGGGTGCGCCCGATCGAGCTGGTGCTCGACCTGCTCGTGGAGCGTGACGGCGCGCAGCTGCTGTACATGCCGCTGTTCAACTACGCCGGCGGGAGCCTGGCCGACGTCCGCGAGATGCTCCTCGCGCCGAACTCGCTGATGGGGCTGAGCGACGCCGGCGCCCACTGCGGGGCGATCAGCGACGGCAGCATGACGACGACGGCGCTCGCCCTGTGGTCCCGCGACCGCACCCGCGGCGAGCGGCTCCCGCTCGAGCTGATGGTGCACCACGTCACGCAGCGCACGGCGCGCCACGTCGGCTGGCTCGACCGGGGCGTCGTCGCCCCGGGGTACCTCGCCGACCTCAACGTGATCGACATGGCCACCCTCGCGGCGCACCCGCCGACGATCGTGCGCGACCTGCCCGCCGGCGGCCGGCGCCTCATGCAGACGGCCTCGGGCTACGTGCACACGTTCAAGCGCGGCGTGGAGACGTTCGCCGGAGGTGCGCACACCGGCGAGCTCCCCGGCGGCCTCGTCCGCGGCGCCCGTCCCGCGCCGCGCTGACCTCTGGCCGTCCGAGCACGCCGAGCGTGCCGCCACCGCCGAGGAACGGGCGTCAGGCGCCGAGCGTGATGGTCCGCGCCGCGCGCCCCGCGCGGTCGTGCACCGCCACCACCTCGAGCTCGGCGCCCGCGGGCGCCTCGACGACCCAGGAGGCGAGCGCCCGGTCCGGCGTGCCGTCGTTCTGGACGCCGCCGTTCAGGCGGTACGCGCTGCGCCCCTGGAGCTGGCCGAGCACCTGGCGGTTCGGGCCGCCCACGATCGCCGCCCCGTCCGGCAGCGAGAGCTCCGCGACCACCGGCCGGACGAGCCCCTCCTTGGCCGCGCGCGCCGTGACCGTCGTCGGCAGCCACCCGGTGTTGGCCACGCCCGCCTCGACCCGCCAGACGCCCGGCCCGAGCGGCGTCACCCGGTCGTGCACCACCTGCAGGCGCGGTGAGGCGAGCGCCTGGTGGACGGCGAAGCGGGCGTGCGGGGCGACCTCCGCCTCGAGCAGCGGCGCCGGCGCGTTGGACAGCACGCGGAACCAGTCCGCGCCGCCGATCTCCACCGGCCCGAGCTGCGGGTGCTCGAAGGGGCGCCACGGGACGTAGTGCTCGCCGTGCTGATCGCTCCAGCGCGCGATCGCGAGCTCCTCGTCGGGCGTCAGGCCGAGGTACCAGACGTGGGTGCTGGCCCGCACACCGGTGGCCGCGTGCACGGCGTCCCAGAACTCGGTCGTCCACGAGTACACCCCCAGGTGCTCGTACGCCCAGTCGTCGGCGGCGCCGCTCATCGTCTTCGACCGGTCCCAGGTGAAGTCCTCGAACACCGAGTGCACCGGGTAGGTCGTCATCTCCGTCGCCGCCCGGCCGAGCTCCTTCCAGGTCCACAGGTCCACCGGCGGGAGCTCCGCGTCCGGCATCACGCTCGAGGGCCGCAGCACCACGCCACCCGCGGTGTGGAAGGCGTTGTAGCCGCAGACGTTCGGCCGAGCGACGATCGCGCGGACGAGCGCCTCGATCTCCGGCTCGCTCAGCGGGTGGTCGCCGGACCCGGCGACGCCCGTCCCCCACCCCGCGGGGAAGTTCCGGTTCATGTCGAGCCCCTCGGGCGCCCGCGGCGTCGGCACGGTGAACCCGTCGTGGTCGACGATGGTCCCCTCGGCGAGCAGCCGGTACCGCTGGGTGCCGGGCGGCACGATCCCGTCGACGGCGACCGGCACCATCACGCGCGCGTCGTCGGGGTGCGCCACCCACGCCCCGTCGGGGTCCGGGATCCGCATCGACAGGATCCGGCCGTCGCCGTCCACGTCGTGCTCGACGAGGCCCGGCCACTGGTGGCGGTCGCGCCACGGCCACGGCCGCATGCTGCTGCGCCGGTAGCGCGGCGCGTCGGCCAGCGCCGCCTCCACTCCGTCGGGGTTGACCCGCGGGGCGACGTAGAAGGTCCTCGTGCGCAGCGCCTCCACGACCGCTGGGTCGCCCTCCCCGAAGCCCGTGACGAGGTGGTGCAGCAGGTAGAGCGCGGCGACCCCGCCGGTGACCTCGATCGAGTGGATGTTCGCGTCGACCCAGTGGGCCGGCTTCGTGTCGTGCGGCCCCGTGGACGAGTCCGTCACCGTCACCAGCCACAGCTCGCGGCCCTCGTGCGACGCCCCGTACCGCTCGAGCGCCACGAGCGACGGGTGCGCGTCGGCGAGCGCGTGGAGACGCTCCGTCAGCTCCTCGTGGCGGAGGAACCGGTCGAACGGGAACGAGGGTGCGGCGGCGGCCATGGCGGCAGTCTGGCCGTCACGTCGCGGCCGCTCCTACTGTTCCGGCCATGACGACCGACCCGACCGGCTCGCACGGGACCGGCACCATGGTGGTGCTGCGCCACGGCCAGAGCGTGTGGAACGAGCGCAACCTCTTCACGGGGTGGCACGACGTGGCGCTCACGGAGCTCGGCGTCTCCGAGGCCGGCGCCGCCGGGAGGACGATGCTCGCCGCCGGCGTCCGCTTCGACGTCGCCCACACGTCCCTGCTCACCCGTGCGGTCGAGACGTGCCACGTGGCGTTGCGGGAGATGGACATGGTGTGGCTGCCGGTCCAGCGGCACTGGCGCCTCAACGAGCGCCACTACGGCGCCCTGCAGGGACTCGACAAGAAGGAGACGACCGAGCGGCACGGGGCCGAGCAGACCAAGCTGTGGCGGCGGAGCTTCGACGTGCCGCCGCCTCCGGTGGACGCCGCCAGCCCGGAGCACCCTCGCAACGACGTGCGCTACCGGCTGCTCACCCCCGAGGTGCTGCCGGCCAGCGAGTGCCTCCGTGACGTGGTCGCGCGGGTCCTGCCGTACTGGCAGGACGTCATCGCACCGCAGCTGCGCGCCGGCCTCGACGTGCTGGTGGTCGCGCACGGCAACAGCCTCCGCGCGCTGATGATGCACCTGGAGGGGATCTCGCCGGACGAGATCGCCGAGGTCAACATCCCGACCGGGGCGCCCCGCCGGTACCGCTTCGACGACGGGATGCAGGTGCTCGAGGCGGACTACCTCGGCGACGCCGGAGCCGTCGCCGCGGCGGCCGCCGCCGTCGCCGCCCAGGCCGGCGGCCACTGATCCGCCAGGCGCGACGCACCTGACGGCGGTGCCGTCGTCGTCGCTCACGAGTTCACGAGCGGTCTATGCTCGCCCGCCATGGCGAGCAAGAAGGCGTACGTCGACCACCTCCGGAGCATCCCGCTCTTCTCGAGCTGCTCGCAGAAGGACCTCGAGAAGATCGCCCGGGCGGGCGACGAGGTGACGATGCCCGCGGGGTCGCTCATCGTCGACCAGGGCCAGACCGGCCGGGAGGCGTTCGTCGTGCTCGACGGGCAGGTGACGATCCGGCGCAACGGCAAGAAGATCGCCAGCTCCGGACCCGGCACGATCGTGGGCGAGCTGTCGCTGCTCGACCACGGGCCGCGCACCGCCACCGTCACCTGCGACACCGACTGCACGTTCCTGCTCCTCAGCCAGCGCAGCTTCCTCGGCGTCGTCGACGAGGTGCCGGCGCTCGCGCACAAGCTGATGGCATCGCTGGCCGGCCGGATCCGCGAGCTCGACCAGAAGTACTTCGGCTGATCGCCGGCGGCGCCGGAGGTCACCCGGCGCGGACGTGAGCGCGGCGGCCACCCCGCAGTAGGGTTCGCGACGCCATGACGACCCATGCTCCGACCCCGGCGATGGACGAGGCCGGGACCCGTTCCCGGCGGTTCACGCCGCACCAGCTGGTCATCGCGATCGGCTGCTTCCTCGCCGTCTTCATCGTCGCATCGGGCGTCGTGCCGCTCCTGACGGACTGGCACAACGACAACGAGGTGCACCGCGAGGTGTTCGGCGGCGTGCCGGGGCCGCTCAAGCTCGCGTTCTACACGGTCACGCCGGTGCTGGTGGTCTGGGGCGCGTTCGCGTTCGCCGATCGCGTCCGCAACTGGGAGCGCGGCGCGCCGGACCGCCGCCGGACGACCCCGCGCAACCTGAAGCGCCGCCTGGCGGACTTCCGGGCGGGCGTCTACATGCGCACGTTGCTGCGCGACGCGGGTGCCGGGCTCATGCACTCGATGATGTACTTCGGCTTCCTCGCGCTGCTGGGCGTGACGACCACCCTCGAGATCGACCACCAGCTCCCCGAGGACCTCAAGTTCCTCCACGGCCGGACGTACATGGGCTACTCGTTCTTCGCCGACCTCGCCGGCGTGGTGTTCCTGATCGGGGTCGTGTGGGCGATCGTGCGCCGCTACGTGCAGCGCCCGTACCGGATCCGGATCAAGTCCAAGCCGGAGCACGCGCTGATCCTCGCGACCTTCCTCGTCCTCGGCGTGTCCGGCTTCGTCGCGGAGGGGTTCCGCATCGCGCTCGACGGGATGCCCGGCTACGAGAGGTGGAGCTTCGTCGGCTACCCGCTGGCCACCGTCGTCGACGGCCTGTCCCCGAGCACCATCGACCTGTGGCACGAGATCAGCTGGGTCGCCCACGTCGTGTCGTTCCTGGTGTTCCTCGCGATCCTGCCGGTGACGATGTTGCGCCACATGTTCACCTCGCCGCTGAACATGTACCTGCGCGACCGCGAGCGCCCGAAGGGCGCGATGAAGCCGATGCCGAACCTGACCGAGACGTCGCTCGAGTCGTTCGGGGCGAACGTCGTCGAGGACTTCACCTGGAAGCAGCTGCTCGACACCGACGCGTGCACGATGTGCGGCCGCTGCACGGCCGTGTGCCCCGCGCACGCGACGGGCAAGTCGCTCGACCCGCGCGAGATCGTCCTCAAGACCGGTGAGGTGATGGCGGCGACCGCACCGCACGCCCACGTCAGCCCGCCGCTCGGCGTGGACCGCGAGATCACCATCACCGCGCCGTCGGTGTTCGAGCGGATCACGCCCGAGGAGATCTGGGCCTGCACCAGCTGCAAGGCGTGCGACGAGAACTGCCCGGTCAACATCGAGATCCTCGACAAGATCCTCGACATGCGGCGCTACCTGTCGCTGATGGAGTCGAACTTCCCGGCCGAGCTCGGCAACGCGTACCGCGCGATGGAGAACCAGGGCAACCCGTGGGCGCTCGACCAGGGCGAGCGGGCCGACTGGGCGAAGGGCCTCGACGTGCAGGTGGTCGACCCCGGCGAGGCGTTCGAGGCCGAGTACCTGTACTGGGTCGGCTGCGCCGGCTCCTTCGACGACAAGAACAAGAAGGTCACGCAGGCGATGGCGAAGCTCTTGCGCCGCGCCGGCATCCAGGTGGCCATCCTCGGACCGAGCGAGATGTGCAACGGCGACCCCGCCCGGCGGAGCGGGAACGAGTACCTGTTCCAGATGCTCGCGATGCCGAACGTCGAGATGCTGAACGGGATGGGCGTGAAGAAGATCATCACGCAGTGCCCGCACTGCTTCAACACGCTGCGCAACGAGTACCCGCAGCTCGGCGGGAACTACGAGGTGATCCACCACACCCAGCTGCTCGAGTCGCTCATCGAGGACGGCCGGCTCGACGTCAGCCAGGCGACGCTCGAGGAGCGGATCACCTACCACGACAGCTGCTACCTCGGCCGCCACAACGACGTCTACCTCGCGCCGCGCAAGGTGGTCGCGTCCATCAAGGGCATCGAGGTCGTCGAGATGCAGCGCAACGGCACGAAGGGGATGTGCTGCGGCGCCGGCGGGGCGCGGATGTGGATGGAGGAGTCGATCGGCACGAAGGTCAACGACGAGCGGGCCCGGGAGGCCATCTCCACCGGTGCGTCACGGGTCGCGACCGCCTGCCCCTTCTGCTACATCATGCTCGACGACGGCGTGAAGGCCGCCGGCGCCGACGACGACCAGGTGAAGGTGGCCGACATCGCGATCCACCTGCTCGACGCGATCGAGGCGGGTGACCGCGGGCAACGCCACGTCGAGGCGCCGTTCGCGCCGATCGCGCCCATCGCCGGCGACTGAGCCCGACGGCCCGCCGGCTCGGTCAGGTCTCCTCGAAGTTCTTCCAGTACCGGCTCGGCGTCGGGCCGCGCTGGCCCTGGTACTTCGAGCCCCGCCCGGCGCTGCCGTAGGGCTCGTCGGCCGGTGTCGTCATCTGCACGAAGCTGACCTGCCCGATCTTCATGCGCGGGTAGAGCGTGATCGGCAGCGTCGCGATGTTCGTCAGCTCGAGGGTGACGTGCCCGTCGAAGCCGGGGTCGATGAACCCCGCCGTCGAGTGGATGATCAGCCCGAGCCGGCCCAGCGAGCTGTTGTGCGTCGGGATGTACGAGCGGGTGACGAGGAAGACGCCGCGCGGGTCGTCGACCTCGATGCACCGCACCGGCACGCTCTCGACGGCGCGCACGTCTCGGATCGCGCGGGCGCGCATCGTCCGGTCGCTCACCTCGCGCCGTGCGAGCTCGCGCGTGGGGCGGACGACGTTCGGGTCGGGCGTGAAGCGCACCCGGAAGATGGGGCCCTGGTCGACGCCTTCCGTCGTGGCGCGGTCCTTGCCGAGGGTGCAGGTCATCCCGAGGCTCGCGACGAGCTCCTGCACCGCGACGGCGAGCCCCTCGATCGTCGAGCGGTACTCCGCCCGCCCGGACCCGTCCAGGTGGCCGCCGCCGTCCATCAGGCCCTGGAGGAGCGACCGCCGCTGGCGCGGCGACGCCTCCATGTACGCACGAGGCACGTGCGCGTCCTCGACCACGCCCAACGCCCGCACCGCCGAGTCGAGCGACGTGTTCGCCGCGCACCTCCCGCCCACCGTGTCGCGGGTCGACCCGGTGGCCGTCGTGATCCGCCCGCTCGTCGCCGTGCCGTCACCGAGCCGGTAGCCCAACGTGTACGGCGGGATCGGGAGCTCTCGCTCCGGGTACTGCGCGCTGGCGGCGAGGTGGACCTGGTGCGAGTACTCGCTGCCGTACCGCAGGCTGTCGCGGATGTCGTCGGTCGTGCGAACGGACGGCGGGCGCTCCCGCCGCCTGTCCTGCTTCGTCGTCGTGAGCCACCTGTGGTCGGCATCGGCGACGACCGACGTGCCATCGGAGAACAGCACCTCCCGGCACGGCCTCGACAACATCACCTCGGAGACGTCCTTGATGCGCACCGGTGTCCCGTCGTCACTGAAGACGCGATCGCCGACGCGCAGGTCGCCCATCGTGCGCACGCCCCCGGGCGTCGGCACCTCGGTCGTGAGCGCCAGCGCCTTCCCCTCGATCCTGGCGACCAGGTCGTCGGGGACCGCGATGCGCTCGAGGGTGCTGCCGAGGACGAACTCGCCGGGGTGGAGCATGAACACGCCGTCGTCGGGGATCGTGATCAGCTCCGTGAGGTCCTCGAGGTCGAGCTTGACGTCGATCACGCCGGCGGTGTGGTTGCGGAACACGCGGAAGAGCTCACCGATCTTCACGTCGATCGACGACGGCTGGATGCAGCGTTCGTCGAAGGGTTCGACGACGATGCGGCCCGCCTGGATCTGCTCGCGCAGGCTGCGGTCGGAGAGGATCACGGCGCCACGCTAGTGGTGCCGGCCGGGCGCGGCCGGGGGTGGCCCGGTTGCGCGCGCGGCGCCCGGGGTACACGCGCCGCATGATCGTCGGGCTCCTCGCGCTCGTGCTGCTCGCGCTCGCGATGGGCGTCGGCACCGTGGTGCAGGGGCTGCTGTGGCTCGCGTCGGTGACGTGCATCCTGGTGCTCGTCGTGGTGGCGGTGGTGGTGTCGCGGTTGCGCCCGCCGGGCCCTCGCGCGCGGCGGCGCTGAGCTCGCCGTCGTGGAGCGCTGAGCGGAGGCCTTGCTAGGCTCACCGCCGGTCCTGCACGCAGGCCACGCGGGTGTAGTTCAGAGGCAGAACATCAGCTTCCCAAGCTGAGAACGCGGGTTCGATTCCCGTCACCCGCTCCAGATGGCGCTGCGCTCCGGCCGTGCCGGAGCGCAGCGCCGGCACGAGCGTGGCGCGGTCAACGATCCTCGCCTCGACCGAGGCGCGTCGACATGACGCCGAACAGGGCGCTGGGGTCGCCCGAGTCGCCGATCGACTCGAGGAACGCGCCGCCCGGGATCCTCCACAGCGCGGTCGCCGCCGTCGTCGTCACGGTGGCCGTGCGCGGCCGGCGCTGGACGAGCCCGATCTCGCCGAACCAGTCGTGGCCGCCCATCGTGGTGATCACCGTGCCGGAGACGTCGACCGCGAGCGAGCCCGACTCGACCAGGTAGAGGTCGTCCGCGACGTCGCCCTGGCGCACGACCACGGTCGCCGGCGGCAGGTGCACGAGCTCCATGTGCTGCGCCAGCCGCTCGAGCGAGGTGGCGGGCGCGCCGGCGAACAGCTCCGTCCGGGCGAGGAGGGCGACACGTGGCGCGAGCTGGTCCGGCCGGGCGCGGGTGAGACCGCCGAGCGCGAGCAGGCCCGGACCCGACGCCGCGGTCACGAGCGCGAGCAGCGCGGCGGTCCCGTTGATGCTGCCGCGCAGCCCGACCACGCCGACCGCCGCAGGGGCGGCGACCGCGCCCAGGAGCTTGCCGGCGTTGCTCGCGGTCCCGACCAGGCCGAAGACCAGCCCGAGCACCTCGCGCCGAGCGAGGCGCTGGACCAGCACGGTCGTGAGCACCTCGAACGCGGTCACGCCCGCGCCGAGGACCACCAGCGCCGCGCACGCGACCACCGGCTCGCGTGTCGGCCAGCACGCCGGCGGGTGCGCTCAGCAGCGCACGCGGCCCGAACCTGGCGAGCGCCGCCAGCGCCAGGCCGGCCGCACCGGCCCGCGGTCGACGAGGAGCGTGGCGAGCCCGACCCAGAAGATCCCGTCGCCCAGCCCCGAGACGACCTCCATCGCCAGCACGCGCCGGATCGCCACGACGCGCGACCGGTGCTCGGCGCCGACGTGCTCGCGGTGCGCATGGATCGACAGCGCGTCCGTCACCGAGCGACGCCCCGCACGTCCGGAACCGAGCGGCGGCTCGCACGTGGCGCAGCTCGAGCGCGCGGCGGCGTCGGCGCTCCTCGTCGCAGCGCGCCGAGCGACCGCTCCGAGGCGGCGGGCCGCTGGGGGCGGCGGCGTCGCGCACGCGTAGCGTCCGCCGGATGGATGCGCGGTCGATGTGGCGTGTGGTCGAGCCCTACCACCAGCTCGCGTACCGGTCGCCGGAGGCCGTGGCGCAGATGCAGGGCCTCGGTCTGCACCGCCCCGAGCTGCAGTACTTCGGGGCCCGGCTCGCCGCGCTCGGACCGGTGGTGGCGCCCGTGGCGGTGGCGGTGCTCTACGGCTTCGCGCCGGCGTACGTGCAGCGCGCGATCCCGGAGGTCTGGGAGCGCGCCGATCCGGCGTCGATCACGCAGGCCCGGCGACGGGCGGCCGACGAGACGCTGCGCCGGATCCTCGGCGCGCTCGTGGACGCCGCGACGATCGCGCGGGCGGCCGAGCTGGCACGTCGTGCCGCGACGGCGGCCGACCTGCCGGGACGGCCGCTCGCCGCCGCGCACCTCGCGCAGCCGTGGCCGGACGAGGCGCACCTGGTGCTGTGGCACGCGTGCACGGTGCTGCGCGAGCACCGCGGCGACGCCCACTGGGTGGCCACCGCGGCGGCGGGGCTCGACGCGGTGGAGTGCCACGTGCTCCACGGCGCCGACGGCCACATGCCCCCGGAGATGCTGCAGCGGGTGACCGGCTGGGACGACCCGGCCTGGGCGGCCGCCACGGACCGCCTCCGCGAGCGGGCGCTGATCGGCCCGGACGGCGTCACGACGGCCGCCGGCGCAGCGCTCAAGGAGCGGCTCGAGCGGCACACGGACGAGCTCGCGGACGTGCCGTACCGCGAGCTGGGCGCGCCCGAGCGGCGCGAGCTCCAGGCGGTCCTCGCCTCGCTGGTGCGGCCGATCCTGGACGCGGGGGTGGCCGAGGCCTGGAAGCTGCGCGAGCAGCTCTGGCGCCACCCGCCCCCCGCCGACGCCTGACGGCGGCGCGACCGGCGCGTGGACCCGGGGCGGACACCGCTCACGGGACACCGTGACACCCCCACGGGAGGATCTGGGCATGCAGCACCGGAACCGCCCCTCCCGCATCGTCGATCCGCGCACGGATCCCCTCGTCGACATCATCGACCGCCACGGCTTCGCGATCCTCGCCGTCGGCTCCGGCGAGTGCGACGTCCCCGGCTGCTGCGGCGGTCGCGACGAGGGCCACGTCTGGAGCTACACCATCGGCAACAGCGAGGTCGGGCTGCCGGAGCTGGTCGTCCTCGGCCTCGCGCCCGCGCACGCCAGCGCGCTCATCCACCACGTGCGCCGGCGGCTGCTCGATCCGCACCCGCTCGTCGTCGGCGTGACCGAGTGGCTGGGCCTCGCCCCGTTCCAGCTGCGGCACGTGCCCGACGAGTGGTTGATGACCGACCCCGGCCGGATGGGAGGCTGGTTCCACGCGATGGGCGGCTCCGCCATCCCCGTGGTGCGACAGATCGTGTGGGGCGATGCCGCGGGGCGCTTCCCGGACGACCCCGCCTGCGATCCGATCGTGGCCGAGGACCAACCGGTGCTCGCGGTCGATCCGTTCTCCGCGCCGCGCCGTGCGCCGCGCGACGTCCGCCGGAGCGTGCACCGGCGGCCTCGTCCGCAGCGGCGGATCGCGTAGCGGCGGCTCCGCCTCGGGCGCCGAGCGGGACGGCTGGCACCATGGCGTCATGACCGACATCGCCGATCCGATGACGGGCTACTCGCCGACGTCACCCGACGTGCTGGAGGACCCCGCTCGTGCCCACGCGGAGCTGCGGGAGCGGTGCCCCGTGCACCGGACCGACGCGCTCGGGCGTCCGCTCTACAGCGTCAGCCGCGCCCCGGACGTGCACCGCATCCTGATCGACCACGAGCACTGGTCGAACCGGAAGGGGCCCGGCATCACCGACACGGCGAGCGGGGCGGGCGACATGCAGCACGACGACCCGCCGGAGCACACGCGGCGCCGCATGTTCGCGCGGGACTGGTTCGGGCCGCCAGCCGTCGCCCGGCTCGAGGAGAACGTCCGCGCGGTGGCGGTGGGCCTCATCGAGCAGGCCCGCCCGGCCCGCCGCGCGGACCTGTACGCCGACGTGGCGCTGCCGCTGCCCGTGACGAGCTTCTGCGAGATCATGGGCGTGCGCATCGACGACCGTGACCGCTTCCTCCACTGGGCCGACGAGCTCGTCGTGTCGATGGCCTACCCCGACCGCGGTCGTGAGGCCCGGCGCGACCTCAGCGCCTTCACCGCCGCCGAGGTGGAGCGGCGCCGGGCGCTCGCGGATGCGGGCGACGTGGACGGGTTGCCGGACGGGCTCCTCACGCACCTGGCCGTGGACGAGTACCACGACGGCGAGCGCATGCCGCTCGGCGAGGTCGTCAACATGACGAACCAGCTCCTGATCGCCGGCCACGAGACGACGACCTCGCTCATCACGAACTGCGTGTGGCGACTGCTCGAGGATCGGGCGGGACGGTGGGATCGGCTGCTCGCCGACCGCCAGCTCGTGCCCAACGCCGTCGAGGAGAGCCTCCGGTTCGACCCGCCGGTGCTCGGGCTCTGCCGCACCAGCGAGCACGACGCCGAGATCGGCGGGGTCGAGATCCCGGCCACGTCCAAGGTGATGGTGCTCTACGCCTCGGCGAACCGTGATCCCGCTCGGTTCCCCGACCGACCGGACGAGTTCGTCGTCGACCGTCCGCTGCTCGAGGCCCGACGCCACTACTCGTTCTCGTGGGGGATCCACCACTGCCTCGGCGCGCACCTGGCGCGCCTGACGGCGCGCGTCGCGCTGGAGGAGCTCCTCGAGCGCCTCCCCGACCTCCGCCTCGATGGGCCGAGCGAGCGCGTGGCGTCGCCGTTCCTGTGGGGGCGCAAGCGCCTTCCGGTCGCCTGGGGCTGAGCCGCCGCGCGCCGGCGCGCAGCGGACCGGGCGCGGTCGGCCCGCTCCCCCACGTTGGTACCGTGCCGCCGATGATCGAGGCGGAGGTGGCCGAGGACGAGCCCGAACGGGTGCGGCCGCCTCGGCGGAGATGGGTCCGACGTGGCCTGCTCGCGTTGAACTGCCTCGTGATCGCCGGGTGCTTCGCGACCGCGGCAGGCCTCGTGATCGGGCGCTCCTACGCGAACGACATCGCGCGCGTCGCGCTGCCGTCGGCCGACGACGTCGCTGCGGTCGCGCCCACCGCGACCGCGGCCGGCGGAGCGCCGGCCGAGACGTTCCCGCGGGTCGACCCGCAAGCCGTCAACTTCCTCGTCGCGGGCGCCGACGGGCGGGACTGCATCGACCCGGACTCGCCGGAGGCGGCCGGGATGTTCGGCGAGGGGGCCGCCGGCGACCGGAGCGACACGATCATGATCGTCCGCATCGACCCGGAGCAGAACCGCGCCGCGGTGCTGTCGTTCCAGCGCGACCTGTACGTCACGATCGCGGGCACGAACTCGAAGCGGAAGATCAACGCCGCCTACGTCCGTGACGACCCGACCCGGCTCGCCTTCACCATCGCCGCGAACTTCGGCGTCGCCGCCGACCACTACGTCCAGGTCGACTTCTGCGCCTTCAAGGAGGTGGTCGACGCGCTCGGCGGCGTGACGGTCCCCTTCCTCAACGCCGCCCGGGACGAGAACACGGGGCTGTACGTGCCCGAGCCCGGCTGCGTGACGCTCGACGGCTGGGGCGCCCTGCGCTACGTGCGCTCCCGCTACTACGAGTTCTGGGACGGTGAGCGGTGGGTCGCGGACGGCACCAGCGACTTCGGCCGCATCGCGCGCCAGCAGGACTTCGCCCGCCGGGTGCTGGCCGAGGCGCTCGACACCGGACTGCTCAGCCCCTCCGGAGCGCGGGCGCTGATCTCGGCGACGAGGGACTACGTCGCGGTGGACACGGAGCTGAGCGTCGGGCGGATGCTCGCGTTCGCCGGCGTCCTCGCCGATCTGGACCCGACGGCGATCCCCACGTACCAGGTCGAGGTCACGGACGCCGACGTCAACGGCGAGTCGGTGCTGATGCCGGTGATGAGCGACGAGATGGAGGCCGTCCTGCGGATCTTCCGGGGCGAGGCGCAGCTGCCGGCCACCGCGACCACCGTCAGCTCCGGCGCCGACCCGGACGAGGAGGCGCCGGCGGATGCGGCGGCCTTCGCGCCAGAGGCGGCGGCGCCCGGTGGGCCCGGCACCACGACCGCGCCGTCGGCGACGGGGGACGACGAGCTCCCGGGGTCCGACGTCGTCGGCGTGGTCCCGCCACCCGTCGACTGCTGACGCCCCGGCGCCGCCTCGCGGTCGACGGGGCGCGCGCCGCGATCGACGGCGTCCCCCGGTCACCCGGTCACGGACGGGGCGTTCGGTGCGCGGCGCCGCAGGCGTCCGGGCCCGGTTCGCCGGTCGCCCGGTCGCCCGGGCGCCCTCCGGATCCTGCTCGCGCCGGCACCAGGACCCGCCGCCGGGCGACGGCACCGGGAGCGACCTGCCGGGCGCCCTGCACCGACCGACGCACGCAGGTCGAGGCGGCCGGCCCCGCCGGTCGGTGCGTCGTCACCGCCGGCCGGTGCGCCGTCGCCGCCGGCCGCGGCTCGATGCGCTCGGCGCCACGCACGACGCCGCGAAGCCGGCGAACCGCGGCGACCGCAGCGATGGACCCGGCCACGAGGAGGCCGCCGACAGCTGCGTCGGCCCAGTAGTGGTTGGCGGTGGCGACGATCGCGAGCAGCGTCACCGCCGGGTGGACGACGGCGAGGTAGCGCCACCGGCTGGTCAGCGTGGTGATGATGCCCGCGGCGACGAGCGCCGCCCACGCGAAGTGGAGTGAGGGCATGGCGGCGAGCTGGTTCGCGGCCGACGCCGTGACGTCGTCGCTGTAGATGTCCGGTCCGTAGGTGGCGAGCGTGTCGACGAAGCCGTGCTGGGTCAGCATCCGGGGCGGCGCGAGCGGGAACAGGACGTGGATGACGAGCCCGCTCAGCGTGACGCCGAGGAACCACGCCCGGATCCGGCCGTAGGCCTCCCGGTGTCGGGTGAAGGCCCACAGCAGGAAGCCGATGCTCAGCGGGAAGTGGACCATCACGTAGAAGTGGTCGAGCAGCTCGATCGCGAGGCGGCTGCGCAGCACCACGTCCTGGACGTCGCGCTCCGTGAACACGCCGAGGCGGCGCTCCAGGTCGACGATGCGGTCGGCGTTCGCCATGGCCGTCGCGAGGTCACCGCTCGTCAGGTGCCGGATCTGGCGGTAGAGGAGGAACAGGCCGCCCATGGCGAGGATCTCGACCGCGAGCGCTGCCATCCAGCGGACGCGCTCGTGCCGGAGCCGCACGGCCTCGAGGAGGACACGGCTCGGTGCGGCGGGTGCGCTGCTGTGGATGACGTTCGACATGGCTCGTCCTCGTGCGGATGCGGCTGCGGTGACCCGGCCGTCGACCGGGTGTCACCGTTGTCGCGTCGGACGCTTGGAGGACGCTTGGAAGTGCCTGGAGTCATCGCGTCGCCGCGGCGGTTCGCGGCCCGGAGGACGCGAGCGGCGTCAGCGCCCGCGCACGGCGTGGCGGACGCCTGCGACCACCGGGCCGTCGGCCCGGAGATCGTGTGCCGCCAACGCGGCCAGCCCGGCGAGCAGCGTCGCCGCCGAGCCCAGCTCGAGCGACTCCTCCAGCGCGGTCATCTCCGACGGGCCGAGATCCACGAGCACCGCCGCGACGCCGAGGCCCCCGGCGGCGACGAGCGCTGTGACCGTGGCCCGGCTGGCGAGCAGTGCCCTGCGCAGGCGCCAGCCGAGCACCGCCGCCCCCACGAGGTAGAGCGAGACGATCGCGTCGTCGGGATGGTCCACCGCCGGGATCGAGCGCGCCCACCCCAGGTTGAGGCCGACGGTCTCGTGCACGGAGAGCAGCTCGTCGAGCGCCAGGAACGCCGCGGCGGCACCCAGCACCAGCCAGGTCCGGCTCGTCTGGCGGTCGCCGCGGGCGCGGAGCACGTGGGCCAGCAGCGCGCTCGTGCCGGCGGTCCCCAGCAGCGCCGCCCCGGTCAGCGCGTCCTTGGTGCCGATCACCACGTCCTCGCGATAGACGTGGAAGCCGGCGAAGCGGACCTGGACGACCTCGTAGGGCCCGAGCCACGGGACGAGCGCCCCCGAGTCGGCCACCGGGGACACGAGCGTCGCGAGCGTGAACAGGACCATCGCGAGCGGCGCCACCGCCACCAGCAGCGGAGCCACCGGCCAGTGCGGCCGGTGGCTCCTCGTGCTGACATGTTTCGTTCGGCGCTCGTTCATCCGGCGTTCACGTACCCCCGAGCGCAGGAGGCGATGCGCCTGGTGCGGACCGGCCGGGACGCCCCGGCCGGTCCGTTCGGGGCTCCGTCGTCAGAAGGCGCCGTTCACGTCCGCCACCAGGTGCGTGGCGGCGAACGTGAAGATGCAGACCGTGCCCGTCGGGCTGAGCGCCGCGGTGACGGCGTTCGAGATGGTCTGCCCGGCGACGAAGTTGAGGTTCGCCGCCGTCGGCCTCGGCTTGTCGCACGGGTAGACCGTGATGAAGCCGGGAGCCTGTGCCTCGGTGACGGCCACGTTCATGACGACCGCATCGGCGCCGGCGGGCACGCCCGCCCGGCCGGCGATCTGCAGCGTCGTGACCTGACCGGCCGTGCGGATGCCGATCGCGTTGGACTGGCCGTCCACCGTGCCGACCGGCTGACCGCTGCGGGTCTCGAGGACGCGAGCCGGCGCGAACGCTGCGAAGTCCGAACCGGCCGGGTACGCACCCGTCACGTCCACCACGATGTGCGTGGCCGCGAAGGTGAAGATGCACACCGTCCCGGTCGCGCTGAGGGCGGACGTCACCGCGTTGGAGATCGTCTGCCCGGCCACGAAGTTCAGGTTCGCCGCCGTCGGCCGCGGCTTGTCGCACGGGTACACCGTGACGAAGCCGGGGGCCTGCGCCTCGGTCACCGCCACGTTGAACACCGCCGCCTCGGCACCGGCGGGGACCCCGCCGCGACCGCCGACCTGCAGGGTCGTGACCTGGCCGGCCGTGCGGATGCCGATCGCGTTGGACTGGTTGTCCACCGTGCCGACCGGCTGGCCGCTGCGGCTCTCGAGCAGACGTGCCGGCGCGAACGCCGCGAAGTCCGATCCCGCCGGGTAGGCGCCCGTCACGTCGACCACCACGTGGGTGCCGGCGAAGGTGAAGATGCACACGGTCCCGGTGGCGCTCAGCGCCGAGGTGACCGCGTTCGAGATGGTCTCACCTGCGACGTAGTTGAGGTTCGCGGCCGTGGGACGCGGCTTGTCGCACGGGTAGACCGTGACGAAGCCCGGGGCCTGCGCCTCGGTCACCGCGACGTTGAACACCGCTGCCTCGGCGCCCGGGGGCACGTTGGCACGACCGGTCACCTGCAGCGTCGTCACCTGGCCGGCGGTGCGGATGCCGATCGCGTTCGACTGGCCGTCCACCGTGCCGACCGGCTGGCCGGAGCGGGTCTCCAGGATGCGGCCCGGCGACAGGGGCAGGAAGTCGCTGCTGTCGATCGGGTTCTGCGGGTCCTGCGGCGTGATCGGCGCCGAGGGGTCCGAGAGGAGGCCCTGGACGGCGGGGTTCGCCGTGGTCCCCCGCACCGTGATCGTGTACGGCTGACCGTTGGTCAGGCCGGTGATCGTGCAGGTCAGCGCACCGGTCGTGGTGCAGGTCTGGCCGCCTGGCGACGCGCTGGCGACGTAGCCGTTGAGGGCGGTCGAACCCGAGCCTGCGTCGGTGGGCGCCTGCCAGGTGACGGCGATCGAGCCGTTGCCGGCCGTCCCCGCCACGTTCTTGGGTGCGCTCGGGAAGTTCAGGTCCATCTGCGCGTTGATCCCCGTGACGGTGTTCCCGGGGGTCACCGTCACGGGCGTCGCCGCGCCCTGGGTCGAGGCGTCGTTCCAGAACTCGCCCGGGTACAGGTCCGGATCCGCGTCGGTCGTCTGGTCACCGAAGGCGACGTAGTAGTCGCCGGCGAGGAGCTCGTTGACGACGTACGTGCCGTCAGCGAGCGACTGCGCGCTGCCGCTCCCGCCGACCGGGTCGATCGTCGCGCCGTCGGTGTCGTACACGTTGACGAACACTCCCGCCATCGGACGCCCGTCGGGATCCCTGACCGTCCCGGCGATGCTGCCACCGACGCGGAGCGCGCCGTTGATGTTCGTGGACGGCGCGGGAACGGGGTCGGCCGTCGCGAAGTACTCGTCCTCGTAGAACTCCGTGATGTAGTTCTGTCCAGCCGGTCCGGTGAACTGCACCCGGTACTGGTACGCCGTGTCGAGGTCGTCCAGCAGGTACGCGCCCGTACCGTCGGTGACGGCCGTGTCACCGGTCCCCGGTCCGCTGCCCGTGGTGGACGAGGCCGACACGACCGCGCCGGCGATCGGGAGCCCGCTCACCGCGTCGGTCACGACGCCGGAGATGGTTGCGGGCGCCGCTTGGGCGACGCCTCCTGGTACGGCTGCGACGACTGCGCCGCCGGCCATGACTGCGAACGCGAGCAACGCGCGTCCACCCCGTCTGCTCATGGTGATTCCCCTCCGTCGCCCCCGCCCACTGCGTGGAGCGTGGCCTCGGCGTACCCGTTCGGGTTCTCACTCAAACGGATTCCCCGCGCCACAGGGCGTGTCGGTGCTGCTGCGCCCCGCGGCGTTGCGGCCCCGCCGCAGGGTGGTGCGCCCGCTCAGGCCGCGCCCACGGCCACCGGGGGACGGGCGAACCGCGCGTCCTGCTCGGCGCGGAGGCGGTCGCTGAGGCGGCCCTCGGGGCGGCGGACGTCGTCCTCCGTGAGCACCGCGTCCTTCGGCACGTCGCGCACGAGGGTGCACCCCTCCGCGAGGCCGATGGGCAGCAGGCGTTCGGCCTGTTGCACGTCGGCGTTCTCGGCGAGGCCGTAGCTGCAGTAGCCGCCGAGCCCGTCGAGCACCTGGCCGACCCGCAGGTCGACCTTGGCCGCGGTCACCACCTCGACCGACGGGGCGCCCTGCGCGCGCAGCGCGGCGTCACCGAACAGCGCGACCCGCGCCACGGTGTTCGGCACCTCGAAGTGGCACAGGTGGTACGGCGTGTAGAAGAGGTACAGCGGCCCGGTCCCGAGCTTGTACAGGTTCAGGTAGTGCTGCATCGTCGGGTGGTCGTGCGTCCCGAGCACGAACACGCCCGGCCCGGGCACGGCGCCGACCACGTAGTCGACGATCCCGGGGCCGTCCATCACGGCCTCGAGCGGGTAGAGCTCGTTGGCCACGTCCTGCAGGTGGGTGCCCGGCGCCACGGTGGGCCCGAACATCCCCCGCCGGGCGACGCGCATCCCGGTGGCGTTCGCCACGATCGCCTGCTCGAAGGAGATCTTCGTCCCGTCGGCGAACGACGTCACCATGTACGGGTTCTGCCCCCACTGCTTCGCGAAGCCCTCCTGCGTGGTCGGGTTGCGGTACGGGTCGTGGAGGCCCTTGATGTTGCCGCACACCCGGGGCGTCACCCCGAGCCCGGCGACGAACCGGTGGAGGTTCATCGTCACCCCGGGCTGGTCGCCGTCGGAGATGGAGAACACCACGCCGGCCCGGTCGGCGTAGGTGCGCAGGATCGCGCCCACCGTGCCGTCGAGCTCCGCGTTCATCGAGACGACGTGCTTGCCGTGCTCGATCGCGCGGAGCGTCACGTGCGCGCCGAACTCGACGGCGCCGGTGATCTCCACGATGACGTCCACGCCGTCCGCCTCGCAGACCAGCATCGCGTCCTCGGTGACGGCGGGCCTCCCCGCACGGATCGCCGCGTCGAGCTCGCTCGCGCTCTCGACGACCTGTGGCTCGTCCACACCGGCCTCGGCGTAGGCGCGCCGGGCGTTGGCCAGCGTCCGGTTGGCGATCGCCACCAGCTCCATGCCGCGCGTGTAGCGCACGATCTGCAGCGCCGTGCCGCGGGCCATGAAGCCGGCGCCGACCATCGCCACTCGGATCGGCCGGCCCTGCGCCTCGCGCTCGGCCAGTGCGGTGTCGACGATGATCATGCGACGGGTGTCCTCTCGAAGTCGGGCCAGCTCGCGTCCTTCTCGGAGATCACCGTGACCGCGAGCGGCCACTCGATCCCGAACGCGGGGTCGTCGTACCGGGCCCCTCCCTCGGAGCCGGGCGTGTAGAACTCGGACACCTGGTAGGTGACGTCGGTGTCGTCGGCCAGCGTCTGGAACCCGTGGGCGAACCCCTCGGGCACGTACAGCAGCCGGTAGTTGTCGGCGGTCAGGTCCACGCCGATCCAGCGCATGTAGGTGGGCGAGCCGGGCCGGAGGTCGACGATGACGTCGTGGATCGCGCCGCGCGTGCAGCGCACGAGCTTGGCCTCCTCGTAGGGGCTGCGCTGGAAGTGCATGCCGCGCAGCGTGCCCCGCCGGGCGTTGTACGACAGGTTGGTGTTGACCACGCGCGGGTTCAGGCCGTGCTGCTCGAACTCGTCCGCGCAGTACGAACGGGCGAAGAACCCCCGGTCGTCCTCGCGCCGCTCCGGCTCGATGACGAACGCGCCGGCGAGCTCGGTCTCAGTGAAGATCATCGACCCTCCAGAAGAAGTCCTCGTCCAGCTGCTTCGTGGCGATCAGGTGCTGGAGCTGCTTGAGCCGTGTGTACGGGCGGGCCTCGAACTCGTCGCGGGTGATCCCCGCCTGCTCGAAGACGTGGCGCAGCTGCGCCGCGCCCCACTTCGCGTCGCGGCGGCAGGCGAAGCCCGGGAGCTGGGAGTTGATCTTGTCGAACGACACGCGGTAGCTGCGGTTGTCGCTGTCGTTCGTGCCGAAGGACAGCTCGCAGCCCGGGAAGGCGTCCGCCACGATCTCCGCGACCTCGCGCACCCGGTAGTTCTGGCTGCTGTCACCGACGTTGAACACCTGGTTGTGGACCACGTCGCGCGGGGCGTCGAGCACGCAGGAGATCGCGTCGGCGATGTCGAGGATGTGCACCAGCGGCCGCCAGGGGGTGCCGTCGCTCGTCATCGCGATCCGCTGCGTCGTCCACGCCAGGCCCGCCAGGTTGTTGAGCACGACGTCGAACCGCATCCGCGGCGACGCGCCGAACGCCGTCGCGTTGCGGAGGAAGGTCGGCGAGAACGAGTCGTCCGCCAGCGGGGCCACGTCGCGCTCGACCATCATCTTGCACTCCGCGTACGCGGTCTGCGGGTTGAGCTCGGAGGACTCGTCGACCATGTCGCTCGTGCCGATGCCGTAGACGCTGCACGAGGACATGTACACGAAGCGCTCCACCCCCGCCTGCCGCGCCGCCTCGACGAGCGCCAACGTGCCCCGGTGGTTGATCCGGTAGGTGATGTCGGGGTTGAGCTGCCCGAGCGGGTCGTTCGACAGCTCGGCCATGTGCACGACCGCGTCGAAGCCCTCGAGGTCCTCGGGCGTCACGTGCCGCAGGTCCTTCACGATCTGCCGCGGCGAGGCCGTCACCCCGTGGTAGAGCCAGCCGCTGGCGTAGAAGTTGGTGTCGAGGCCCACGACCTCGTGCCCGCGCTGCATCAGCACGGGGGCGGTCATGATCCCGATGTAGCCGGCGTTGCCGGTGAGGAGGACCTTCATGGGGTGTGCCTTCCGTTGGAGGTGGACGTCGTGGTGGGCGTGGCGCGCGGCCCGCCGAGGACCTGGTCGGCGATCGCGCCGCCGATCTCGATCGAGGCGGTGGCGGCCGGCGACGGCGCGTTGCAGACGTGCAGCGCGCGCTCACCGGGGAGGAAGTGGAAGTCGTCGACGAGACGGCCGTCGTCGAGGAGCGCCTGCGCGCGCACGCCGGCGTGGGTCGGGACGACGTCGTCGATGGTGATCTCGGGGATCATCCGCTGCATGCTCCGGACGAAGGCGCGCCGGCTCACCGAACGCCACACCTCCTTCAGGCCCTCGCCGGCGTTGGCGCGCGCGAGCTTCCAGAACGCCCGGTACCCGAGGACCTCGGCGAGGTCGCGCAGGTCGACGTCGCGCTTGCGGTAGCCCTCGCGCTTGGTCGCCAGGACGGCGTTCGGCCCGGCGTGCACCGTCCCGTCGATCATCCGGGTGAAGTGGACGCCGAGGAAGGGGAAGTTCGGGTTCGGCACCGGGTACACCAGGTTGCGGACGAGCGAGCGCCGCTGCGGCACGAGCTCGTAGTACTCGCCCCGGAAGGGCACGATCCGCATGTCGGTCCTCGCGCCCTCGAGCCGGGCGATCCGGTCGCTGTGCAGCCCGGCGCAGTTGACGACGAAGCGGGTCCGGAACTCGCCCGCGGTGGTCTCGAGCGTCACGGCGTCCGTGCGGTGGTGGATGCCGTGCACCTTCGCCCCCTGCACGAGCCGTGCACCACCGGCGACGGCGAGGCGCGCGTACGTCTCGGCGACCTGGCCGTAGTCGACGATCCCCGTGCTCGCGACGTGCAGCGCGGCGAGGCCGCGCACGTGCGGCTCGAAGTCGGCGATCTCCGAGGCGGCGATCCGGCGGACGGGGAGCTCGTTCGCGAGCCCCCGCTCGTGGAGCGCGTCGAGCAGCGGCAGCTCCTCGGGCTCCGTCGCCACGACGAGCTTGCCGCACACCTCGTGCGCGATGCCGTGCTCACGGCAGAACTCCACCATGGACCGGCTGCCCGCGCGGGCGAACCTGGCCTTGTGGCTGCCGGGCTTGTAGTAGAGGCCCGAGTGGATGACGCCGCTGTTGTTGCCGGTCTGGTGCCGGCCCCAGCCGAGCTCCTTCTCGACGAGGAGCACGCTCGTGCCCGGCGCCCGCTCGACGAGGGTGCGTGCCGTGGAGAGGCCGACGATGCCGCCGCCGATGATCGCGATGTCGTGGATCACGTGCCGCCCTCCCGTCGCCGACCGACTGCCCGGCCGGTCACCACGACTTCCACGGCGCCGCACCCGTGCGCCAGAGCTCCTCGAGGAGCTGACGGTCGCGCAACGTGTCCATCGGCTGCCAGAAGCCGGGGTGGCGGTAGGCGCTCAGCTGCCCGTCGTGGGCGAGGCCCTTGAGCGGCTCCTGCTCCCACACCGTCGAGTCGTCGTCGATGCGATCGATCACCGACGGCTCGAGGACGAAGAAGCCGCCGTTGATCCAGCCGCCGTCGCCCGCGGGCTTCTCGCTGAAGCTCTCGACCTGCGCCGAGTCCTCGTGCATCGCGACGGCGCCGAAGCGCCCGGGGGGCTGGACGATGGTCATGGTCGCCTCGCGCCCCTCGCGCCGGTGCAGGTCGATCGTGGCGCGGATGTCCACGTCCGAGACGCCGTCACCGTAGGTGAAGCAGAACGTCTCGTCGTCGAGGAAGCGGCGGACGCGCTTGAGCCGGCCGCCGGTCATCGTCTCCTCGCCGGTGTCCACCAGCGTGACCCGCCAGTCCTCGGCGCGGCAGCCCTCGTAGGAGAGCTCGTTCGTCTTGAGGTCGATCGTCACGTCGGCGAGGCTCAGGTAGTACTCCGCGAACCACTGCTTGATGACGTTGCCCTTGTAGCCGCAGCACACCACGAAGTCGTTCACGCCGTGGCTGCTGTACATCTTCATGATGTGCCAGAGGATGGGCCGTCCGCCCACCTCGACCATCGGCTTGGGGCGCACCGTCGTCTCCTCCGACAGCCTCGTCCCCAGCCCTCCTGCGAGGATCACCGCTCTCACCGCACATCTCCCTGCTCATCAGGGACGGTCCGCCGTCCACGTGCGCACGCGCCGCCACGTGGCAGACGCGGCACCTGCTCGTCGCCGGCCCCGTGCCGGCGACTCGACCTACCCCCGTCTGCGTGGGGCGAAACCATCACCGGCCGTGACGGGGAGCACGCCCCGAGGCCTCGCCGGGCGGCGCTGCGAACGGGTCCCGATACCGGCCGAACACGTCCGCCACCAGGTGGCGGAACACCCTGGGGTCGTCGACGAGGTAGCGCCGCCAGCGCTTCCGCGGCTCGCTGACGACGCGCCACAGCCACTCGAGCCCGAGGTCGGTCACCACGGGGGGCGGCCGGCGCACGACGCCGGCGAGGTAGTCGAGCGTGCCGCCGAGCGGCAGGAACAGCCGTACCTCGGGCAGCCGGTCGCGCACGGCGGCGATGAACCGCTCCTGCTTCGGTGCGCCGAGCGCCACGACGAGCACGGTCGCCCCCGACGCAGCGATCTGCTCGACGAGCGCGTCGACGTCCGGTGACGGGATCGCCAGGCCCATCGGCGGGCTCGCGGTCCCGACGACGAGATCACGACCCGCGTCGGCGTTCAGGCGCGCCGCCGCGGCGTCGGCGACGCCGGGTGCGGCGCCGCAGAGGAAGATCCTGACGCTCGGGTCGTCGGCGTACCGGCGGCAGAACAGGGGGAAGTAGTCGGCGCCGGACACGCGCGCGCGCACCGGCCGCCCCATGCACCTCGCCGCCGCGTAGAGCACCTGGCTGTCGCAGGTCACCACGTCGAACATGGGCAGCAGGTCGTGGAACCCGCGGTCGCGCTGCAGCGCCAGCAGCATGTCCGCGTGGAGCGTCAGGATCACGCCCTCGCGCCGCTCGAGCAGCTCGTCCATCGTGATGTCGTCGACGTGCACGTTGAGGAGCCGGATGCGGCGGGGGGCGCCCGGCGTCGTCGCCGCCCCGTCCGCCGTGCGTCGCCGCCTCCTCAGCCGGCGGACCTGCTCGTCGAGCAGGCCGTGGGCCCTGCCGAGGGCGGTGCTGGTCCGCCGCACGAGCCGCACGTGTCCGCCCCGGCCGCCGGGCTGCCCGTTGGGCCGCACGAGGGCGCCGACACGAGGTGCTGCGCCGTCGACCGCGGGGACGCCGTGGCGGACGAGGACCTGGCTCATCCCGCGCCCGTACCAGTAGTGCTGCCGGAGCATCGGCACCAGCCCCGGACGAGGCCGGTAGTGCACGACCGCGTCGGGGGCGTAGCCCAGGGTGCGCCCACGGCGCAGCAGCTGCCAGCTGAGCGCGATGTCCTCACCCGTGACGAGGCTCTCGTCGAAGCCGCCGACGTCGTGGAAGACCTCCGCCCGCACGGCGAGGTTCGCGCTGACGATGTAGGGGACGCCGACGAAGGTGGGCAGCGCGCCCGGCGTCGCGGGGGGACGTTCCCAGCGGTCGGCGCGTGCGTCACGCAGCCGCTCGAGGTGACCGCCCACGGCGTCGTAGCGCTCCAACGAGGCGGCGACGCGCGCGACCCAGCGTCGATCGACCACGTCGTCCGCATCGCAGAAGGCGAGGTAGCGGCCGCGCGCCGCCGCGGCGCCCGCGTTGCGAGCGTGCGCCGCGCCCCGCCGGGAGGTGGCGTCGACCACGCGCACGCGGCCGTCGCCGACCGCGCGGACCATCCTCGCCAGCGCCGACGCATCCTCGGGCCGGTCGACGTTCAGGGCCAGCACGATCTCGATCCGCCAGGCCCCCAGCTCCTGGTCGGCCAGCGCCCGCAGCTGCGCCGCCAGCGCCTCGTCCACCGCCCCGACCGGCACCACCACGCTGACGTCGACCACGTCGCCTCGGGGCCCGCCGGCACGTCCGTCCACCTCCCGGGGTGCGAGGGGCGGGCCGGATGGCTCGCGCTGGGGGACGACGCGCACGTCCGCTGGCGCGCGCGCGTCGAGAGAGATGAGGTCCGCCGTCGTTGTCACCCGTGCGACGTACCCTCACGCCGCAGGCGTGATGCCTCCTCCGCGTGAACGTCTCGTGACGGTCGGCGCCGGAGCGTGACGGCGGCAGCGCGTTACGCGGCCCCCGTGCGGGGGTACGTCCCGTCGTCGGCGGAACGAGGACGGGAGCGGTGATGTCGAACGGACGCGTCGTCGTGGGGATCTGCACCCACGCGCGCAACGAGGAGCTGGACCGCCTGCTGGCGGTGATCGCCCGGCACGCCCGCGAGCGCTACCAGCACCTGCATCTCGGCGCGGTGGTCGCCGACGACAACCCCGACCTCTCGGCGCGGGCCGTGGTCGAGCGGTGGGCGGCGGAGATGCCGCTGGGGGTCCAGTGGCGGCCGGTCGGCGCGCAGAACATCTCGGCGGGGCGGAACCGGCTGATCGACGCCGCGCTCGAGCTGGACGCGGACCTGGTCTACGTGGACGACGACGAGGTGCCGGACGAGGCCTGGCTCGACGAGCTGCTCCGGATCGCGGCCGCGACGGACGCTGACGTCGTGATCGGCGCGATCCAGCTGGACTTCCCGCCGGAGGCGCCGCGCTGGCTCCACGAGCGGCCGCTCGAGCTGTTCGGGGTCGGCGGCGAGGACGCCTCGGAACCCGTGATCTGCCTGTCCGGCAACGCCCTGCTCACGCAGCGCTGGCTGCGCCGGACCGGTGTGCGCTTCGACATCCCGCTCGGTGAGACGGGCGGCGAGGACACGGACTTCTTCGAACGGGCCCGGGCCGAGGGGGCGCGCATCCGCCACGCGGCGCACTCGCTCGTCCACGAGATCGTGCCGCCGCGGCGCGCCACGCTGCGCTACCAGCTCGCGAAGGAGTTCCGTCGGGGCGCGCTCGCCCCACGGCTCGACCGTGACGGCATGCCGCGGTGGCGGATGTCGCTGCGTGCCGGGAGGTACGTCGTCTCCGGGTTGCTCGGCGCGCTCGCCGGAGCCCGCCGCGGCCGCAGCGGCGTCTACTGGCGCCTCGCGTGGTCGAGCCGCGGCCTCGGGATGCTCGCCGGGATCGCCGGCTGGAGGTTCCGGCACGCATGACGTCTTCGCCGCGGCCGAAGGTGCTGCTCGTCTCGTCGCGGCGGGTGTGGCCCCGGTTCCCCGGCTCGAACCTGCGCGCGCGCACCTCCAGTTCGAGGCGCTCGCGGCGGCGACGGAGCTGTCGTGCGCCTTCGTCCTGCCCGACGACGAGCCCGGGCCGGAGCTCCCGCCCGGCCGCGAGGACGTCCCCGTCTCGACCGTCCCGCTCCGGCGCCGCAGCGGGCGTGCGGCCCTCGGCCGGTGGGCGACGCCGCGGCGCGGGCGCGGCCCGTGGCCGGCGGTCAAGCTGGCCTTCGACGAGGCGGCGAGCGGCCTGCGACCCCTCGTCGCCGACAGCGGGGCGGACGTGATCTGGGCGGTCGATTCGCACCTCTGGCCGGCGCTGGCGCCGCTGGACCTGGGCGGACGGCCCCTCGTGGTCGACCTCGACGACCTGCAGGACGAGAAGATCGCGCACCGGCAGCGCAACCGGCGGCCGTTGCGCCAGCTCTCCCGGCGGGAGGCGTTCTTCCGCGCCACGGACGTCGTCGACCGGCGCAGGTGGCGGCGGGCGCAGCTCGACATCGCGTCCCGCGCCGACGCCGTCCTGCTGTGCAGCGAGCTCGACCGCGCCCGCTTCGGGCACCCGGCCGTCCGCCTGCTGCCCAACGCGTACGCCCTCGAGCGGGCGGTGGCGCCACGGCCGCAGCGGCCGGCCTCGCACCGGCTGGTGTTCGCGGGGAACCTCGGGTACCTCCCGAACGGCGAGGCCCTCGGGTTCTTCGTCGAGGAGATCCTGCCCCTCGTCCGGGCAGAGGTGCCGGACGTCGAGCTGCGCGTCGTCGGGCGGGGCGCCGACGCCGTGGCCCACCTCGCCGGACGCGCGAACGTCACGTTCCTCGGCGAGCTCGCGACGATGGACGACGAGCTCGCGGCGAGCGCGGCGTGCGTGGTGCCGCTGCTGTCGGGCGGCGGCACCCGGATCAAGATCCTCGAGGCGCTCGCGCACCGGGTGCCGGTGGTGACCACGACGATCGGCGTCGAGGGGCTCGACCTCGTGGACGGCCAGCACCTCCTGGTCCGCGACGACGCGGCCGCCTTCGCCGCCGCGGCGGTCCAGCTCCTGCGCGACCCCGTGCTCGCCGAGCAGCTGACGACGAGGGGCGCCGAGCGCTACGACCGCGACCACACGCCGGCGACGGTGCGCCGCGCCGTGGGTGCGATCCTGGCCGAGCTGCCCGGCGTCAGCGCCGGGAGCGGGCCGCCAGCTCCCGGCGCACCCGCCGAGCCACGTTGACGACGGGCTTCGGCAGCCGGCTCGAGTCGACCCGGCTGGGATGGATGTCGCTCCACGTGGGACGTTGCCGCGCGAGGCTCGGCGCGGCGACGTAGGTGAGCGTCTCGGGGTGGTAGCTGCGGAAGTCGGCGTACGCCCCGTCCACGTGCATCGGTCCACCGTCCGGGTGGTCCGCCGGTCGCTCGAGCAGCGCGTCGAGGAACGCGTCGAGCGCCGGGAGCACGCGTGCGGACAGCGCGTAGCAGTGGGTGGTGTCGAGGCCACGGCGGTAGCGCACCCAGCGGGCCGCCGGGTCGGGCGAGCGCACGCTGAGCGTGTGGCCGAGGTACGCGAAGTCCCACGTCAGCGCGTCGAGCTGGTCGAGGACGTCGTCGAGCACCTCCGGCAGGTGGGGCGCGAACTCCACGTCGTCCTCGCAGACCAGCACGGCCGGCAACCGCATGGCGCGGGCCCGCTTCACGAGGGCGTGGTGGCTCTCGAAGCAACCTCTCGCGCCGACGCTCGGGAACCCGCCGGCGTCGGGCGGGCGGCTGGCCGCCACGAACTCCACGTCGCCGCCGGGCCGGGCCTCCAGACCCAGGCGGCGCAGCTCCGCCTCGGTCGCCCGGCGCCGATCCGTGCGCTCGGGCAGGTTGACGATCCAGGTCTTCGCGAACGTGGTGGTGAGTCGAGCGCCATCGGCGGAGGACACGCCTGCTCCTCTGTGTGTGGGGGCGGGGGTGGCGCGCAGGCGCGGCCCTGCCCGCCCGGGCCACGAGGTCGGTACCCTTCCGCGGCAGCGGGCAGACCTGCGCCGCGGCGGCGCCAGAACCACCCACCCGGGTGATCTGGGGACCGGCCGACGACGCCGAACACGAGAGGTGCACATGTCACGGAACCTCGGGACCCGCCCGCGCGCCCGCGCACGGCTGCTGGCCTGGACGCTCGTCCTGCCGGCGGTCGTCGCGATCGGCCACGTCACCGCGTCCGCCCGGCCCGCTGAGCCCACGGTGGCCGAGGCCGCCGGAGCCGGCACGGTCGCACGCCCGACGGGCCCCGCGACCGCGACCCGGGGCGCGACGAGGATCCCGCCCGCCACCGCGCCCGCTCCCGCCCCCGCGCCGCCGGCGCCCGCGGGGGCCCCCGTCCCGGCCGGCACCGGCGGCGGCGGGCGGTTCACGACGCTCCCGCCCGGCGCAGCGCTGCCGTCGGACGAGGCGTGCGCTGCCGCCGTGCGCCCGACGCCGGAGATCCGGCCCGCCAACGCCGTCCCCAACGCCCGGCGGGGGATCGGGCCGACCGCCGGCCAGCCGCGGGTCACCGGGAACTTCGCCGGCACCACCGACGAGATCATCCAGTGGGTGGCGTGCAAGTGGGGCATCGACGAGGACGTCGTGCGCGCGCAGGTCGCGAAGGAGTCGTGGTGGAACCAGTCCGCCGGCGGTGACCGCACCGGCGACGCGTCCGCGTGCCACCCGGCGCTGCGTGGGACGCTGCCGTGCCCCGAGTCCGTGGGGCTGGGGCAGGTGCGCTACCGGTACCACACCGACGCGTTCGCGGCCGACAACGCGCTGCGCTCCTCCGCCCACAACCTCGACTACACGTACGCCGCCTGGCGCTTGTGCTTCGAGGGCGGGGTGACGTGGCTGAACGCCGTCGAGCGCGGCTCCACGTACGTCGCGGGCGACATGTGGGGCTGCCTCGGCGTCTGGTTCTCCGGCCGCTGGCACACGCCCGCCGCGGACGGCTACATCGCCGCGGTCAAGGAGCTGCTCGCCCGCCGCGTGTGGGAGACCCCCGACTTCCGCAACGGCTGAGGCACGCTCGGCCGCCCGGGCGGGTGTCCGCGGCCGGGCCGGGACCCCCTAGGCTCCGGTGCCCGGGAGCGTCCGGGACGGGGGGTGGGCATGCCGGCGACACGCCGACGACAGATCGGGGAGGTGGCCGAGCTCGTCGGGCTGTCGCTGCGCACCTTGCGCCACTGGGACGACGAGGGCGTGGTGACGCCCTCGGCTCGCAGCGCCGGCGGCTTCCGGCTCTACACCGCCGAGGACGTCGACCGGCTGATCTTCGCGAAGAGCCTGAAGCCCTTGAACTTCAGCCTGGACGAGATGCGCACGGTCGTGGAGCTGCGCGACCGCGCTCGCAGCGGGCACATCGACGCCGACGCTCGGGACCGGCTGGCGATGTACGCCGAGGCGGCCGAGCAGCGCTGCGAGATCCTGCGCACGCAGCTCGAGGAGGCGAGCCTGGTGGCGGTCGACCTCCGCCGGACCCTCGCCGGCACGCCCCCGCGACCCCCGGGCGCGACGCCGCCGGCGCCGCCACCGGGAGGGGGCGACGCCGGCGGCGGCGAGGTGTCCTGAGGTCGAACCGGTGGCTCAGGCGATCCGGATCCGGGCGGGCTTGTTCTGACCGATGGCCTTCAGGCGGGCCCCCATCTCCGACAGCGCCGGCGCCCCGGGGTACTCGTACCAGGCCGAGCCGTTGCCCATCCGCAGCGCGAACTGGTTGTACGTCGCCGCGGCCCCGTGCCACGCGACGGCCCCGAACCCGTAGGTCCACACCCGGCTCAGGGTCCAGTTGGTGCCGCGCCGCTCCCCTGCGTCGAGCGGGTTCGAGTGGTCGTTCGGGTTCCAGTGCTGGCCGAACTCGGTGATGATCACGGGGATCCCCTTGTCGATGACCTGCTGGGCCCAGCGGTCCTGTCGGGCGTCGTCACCCGAGCCGTAGTTGTGCCAGCCGATGACCACGTTCTGCTTGCCGGCGAGGAAGTCGGTCGCCATGTTCGTGGTCGCCGCGGCCTCCAGGTACTGCCCGTAGGAGGGGAGCTCCCACACGAACATGCCGGTCCAGCCCTGCGAGCGCGCCCGCTCGTAGAGCTTCGTGCCGACGTTCGCCCAGCCGGTGCCGTACTGCCAGTCGAAGGGCTCGTTCAGCGGGTTGAGCCAGACGTAGGGGTTGCCCTTGTACCGGGCGACGAGCTGGTCCTGCAGGAGCAGCACGTGCGGGTTCGCGAGGACCTGCTCCCAGGTCGGGTTCTTGCCCATGAAGTCCCACAGCGAGGCGGTGACGACGATCTTCTTCGCCGCGTACTCGTCGATGAGCCGGTACACGCCGTCGAGGTTCTGCTGCAGCGTGACGTCGGGCTGGCCCCCCGTCGTCACCGAGATGCGCACGAAGTTCCATCCCCACGCCAGGGCCTCGTCCGACTTGCCGGTCGCGTACTTCTGGTGGGTGCTCCACCAGCTCCACGTCGGCGGCTTCGGGTACGGCTCGGAGGTGACGTTGGACCCGATCGGGATGAACTTGAAGCCTTCCGGGTCCACGACGTGCGGGCCGACGGTGCGGAACGTCCCGGTGCCGCCACCGGTCGGCGCCGGCGTCGCAGCGCCCGGCGCGGGCGCCGGTGCCGGAGCGGGTGCCGGTGCAGGGGCGGCCGGCGCGGTGGTGACGACCGTCGTCGTGACGGGGGTGCGGTTCGCCGTCCCCGAGGCGTCGGCGCCGATGTCGAAGCGGGCAGCGATGTCGTTCCAGTGCTCGAGCCCGTTCCAGCCCGGCCGGAACACCCCGATCTTCACCGTGCGCGATCCCGAGTCGGCGACGCCCGGCGTGTAGGAGGCGACGTACACCTGTGACGTGCCCGGCGTCAGGCGCTGCTGGTCCCACGCCTGCTGGTGCACCTTCGTGGCCCCGTCGTACACCTCGACCGACACCAGCGCGGTGCGGTCGGTCGTCGACGTGACGACGGCGGTGAGGCTCGCGGGAGACCCGGCCACCACCCGGTCGGCCACGGTGGCCGACGTGGTGATGCCGTTCGCGGTCCACGTGCCGGTGGTGGCCGTGCCGGGCGCAGCGGTCGTCGGAGCAGCCGTCGTCGGCGCCGCCGTGGTCGGAGCGACCGTCGTGGGGGCCGCCGTGGTGGGGGCGACCGTCGTGGGCGCGGCCGTCGTGGGCGCCGCCGTGGTGGGGGCGACCGTCGTGGGTGCAACCGTCGGGGGGGTCGTCGCCGGCGTGGTCGTCGTCGGGGCCGCCGTGACCGGCGCGGTCGTCGCGGGCGCGCTCGCCGGCGCAGCGGTGGTCACCGTGACCGTCGCCGCGCTGTGGTTCCAGTGCTCGAGCGGCGACCAGCCGGAGCGGAACACACCGATCCGGACGGCGTAGCTCCCGGTGGGCGCGCCCGCGGGGACGGTCCACGTGGCGACGTAGGTCCGGGGTGTCCCGGCACGGAAGGACTGGTTCATCCACACCGTCTGCGAGACCTTGCCGGTCGGACCGTGGATCTCGACGTCGACGATGCCGCTCCTCGCCCATGACGCGCTGATCGTCGCGGTCACCGACAGGCGCTCGCCGCGGGCCACGGCCGACGCGTTCGTGGTCGCCGCGGTGGTCCAGCCGCCCGAGCTGGCAGCTCCGGCGGACGCGGGCGCGGACGAGCTCGCCGTCACCCCGAGCACGCTGAGGAGCAGCGCCACGAGCATTGCGAGGGCGACGGTCGGCGCACTGCGAGCGCGCGCGACCAGGGACTTGGGGACTGCTGCGTGCATGGCACAACCTCACGTGTCGTCGGGAGGTGCGGCCCTCGCCCGGCAGCACCCTCACGTGAGGTTTCGGGCGCGCGCCCGGCCGGCTTGATCCATTCACTCCGAGCGGGTGAATGTCACGCAGGATCCGTGCACGCGCGTCATCGCGCCGGAGCGCCGGCGTCCGAGCGGGCTCAGCCGATGGGGACCGGCGCAGGCTGCCGGAGACCCACCTCCAGCAGCCGCTCGCCCACCTCCGACAGCGGCGGCGCGCCCTCGTAGTCCCACCAGGCCGAGCCCGTCCCCATCCGCAGGGCGTACTGGTTGTAGCTCGGCGCGCTCGCGTGCCAGACCACCGCGCCGAACCCGAACCGCCACACGCGCGTCAGCGTCCAGTTCGTGCCGCGCCGCTCGCCGTCGTCCAGCTCGTTCGAGCGGTCGTCGGGATCCCAGTGCTGGCCGAACTCCGTGATCACGACGGGCACGCCGCGGTCGACGACCTGCTGCGCCCAGTGGTCCTGCAGCTCGTCGTTGCCGGCGCCGTAGTTGTGCCAGGCCAGCACGACGTCGCGCTTGCCCGCGAGGAAGTCCGTCGCGAGCGGTGTGGTGGCCGCCGACTCGATGGCCTGCCCGTACGACGGGAGGTCCCAGGTGAAGATCCCCTGCCACCCCTGCTCGCGCGCCCGGTCGTACAACCGGGTGCCGATCTCGGCCCAGCCCGCCTCGTCGTCGAACTCGAACGGCTCGTTGAGCGTGCTCAGCCACACGTGGGGGTTGTCGCGGTAGCGGGCGACCATCTCGTCCTGCAGCCGCAGCACGTGCGGGTTCGCCTGGATCTCCTCCCACGTCGGGTTGTCGCCCATGAAGTCCCACAGCGACGCCGTGACCACGATGCCCTTCGCCGTGTACTCGTCGATGAGCCGGAACGTGCCCTCGAGGTGCTGATCGAACGTCACGTCCGGCGCGCCGCCGGTGGAGACGGCCACCCGCACGAAGTTCCAGCCCCACTCGAGCGCCTCGTCCGACTTGCCCGTCGCGTACATCTGGTCGGTGGTCCACCAGCTGTCCGGGGGTGCGGGCGGGAACGGCTCGGCCGTGACGTTGCCGCCGATCGGGATGAACTTGTAGCCGTCCGGATCGACGACGTGCGGGCCGGCGGTGCGGAACGCTCCTGTCGCGCGCGGACCGGGCGCGGTCGAGGGCGGCACGGCCGACGTCGGAGCCGGGAGCGTTCCCCGGCGGTCGCTCGCGTCGCCGCCGGCCGCCGGCCCGGCGTCCGCGTCGTCCGAGCCGCCGTCGCTGCAGGACGCGGCCGCCGTGAGCACGCACGCGGCGACCAGCGCCCTCGTCAGCGCACGCCGCAGGGGTCCCCGGTGTGGAGCTCGCCCGCCCGTCACGCGGGGGCGCCCTCGATCTGCGCCGAGGCGAGGTGCCGGTCGCGCCGGCGCTGCACCCGGACCACCGCCGTCCAGCAGAGCACCGCGAGGACCGCCTCGCTGACGACGGTGCCGGCCACGGCACCGCCCCACGACCACCGCGGGATGAGCACGACGTACAACCCGATGCTGACGACGGCCGAGCACACGAGCAGGCCGGAGCGCAGGCCCGGCCGGTCGAGGCCGAGCAGCGCGTTGAGCGCCACGGTCCACGACGCGCGCAGCGGGAGGAACAACGTCAACCAGCGCAGCATCGTGACGGAGGGGCCGAAGTCGTCACCCAGCAGCACGTCGACGTACGGCGCGAGCAGCCACAGCACCGCCGACACGGCGAGCGCGTAGAGCACCGCCGGCACCGCGTACCGGACGGCCCGGCGGACGTGGGTGCCCGGGATCCCCTCGTCGGGCGCGAGGAACCGCCGATGGCTGGAGCCGGCGAGGGCCATCACGGGCAGGAACCCCATCTGGACGATCCGGTACGCGGCGGCGTAGTGGCCGGCGTCGACGACGAACCGGTTCGCGTTCAGGACGGCCTTGTCGGAGTCGTTCTGCACCCCGCTCGCCGTGATGCCGATCGAGAACAAGCCGGAGCGCCGGGCGAGCACGACGTTCGGCCACCGCGGGCGCAGCAGCACCCCGTAGCGGTGGTGCACCCACCAGAAGAGGCCCGCGGTCCACAGGGTGGTGACCACGATCATCGCCGCCGCGATGTTCCCCAGCGACAGCGCGTCCACCGACGCGAGCGCGGCGACGGGGACGAACCGGGTGCACGCCTGCAGCATCTCGAGCCGGCAGCACGGCACGAACCCGTCGACGGTCCACACGTACGCGGTGACCACCCCCGAGACGACCTGGCCGAGCAGCTCCATCGCCGCGAGGGCGAGGACGATGCGCAGCGCCACCCCGCGGGTGACGACGGGTGAGATCGCGGCGACCAGCGCCACGAGCACGACGCCCGCCAGCAGGACGAGCCCGATGCAACGGTCGGCGTCGCGGTCCAGGTCGCTCGAGCCGTCCTTCGTGATCTGCAGGTAGAGCAGCTTGCACCCCGTGGAGAGGCCGATCAATGGGCCGAGGATGGCGTAGATGCCGGCGTACGTGCCGACGAACTCGGGCCCGAGCTGCCGGCCGAGGACGGTGAAGGTCGCGAGGGAGAGGACGATCGTGAGCAACTGCTGGCCGAGCGCCCAGGCGGTGTCCTTCGCCAGGTCGCCGCGGGCCAGCCGGCGGGCGGCGCTGCCCAGCTGCTGCGTCTTGTCGCGCAAGGCGATGCTCACAACCGCTCCAGCTGGCGCGGCCTCCACGGGTGCTCGGCCGCCGCGGTCCAGTCCGACACCTCCGCGCGCAGGGCCGGCGCCACCTCCGCCCCGGTGGCCTCGAGCAGCTCGACGAGGCGGTGTGCCCACGTGTGCCCGGCGAGCGCCCGGCCACGACAGGTGGTGGCGAGCTCGACGATCGCCTGCCGGTCCTCGGCGAGCTCGACGAGCTGGTCGCACCACGTCGTGCCGTCCGTGCCGAGCGAGATCCACGGGATGTCGGCGAGGTAGGGATCGCTGTCGTGCGCGGGGTTGCGCCACCCGACGGGCACGGCGCCCTGCGACGCGGCCTCGATCAACCGCCCGGGCGTCTCGAGCTCGTGGGCCGCGCGGTCGGTGAGGCTGTTGAACTTGGCGGGGTTCGTCACCGACAGCCACGAGGCGCCGAGCATCGTGCCGAGGAACCGCGCGTGCTGCTCGAGCTCGTGGCACGTGTCCGTGGCCAGGGTGTCGTAGTGGTAGTAGCCGCCGATGCGGTCGATGGCCTCGAGGATGGCGGCATGCTGGACCGGGTCGCGGCGACCGATGTTGACCACGTCGATGCGCCGGTCGTCGGGGGCGCGGGCGGGTGCGACGCTCGGGTCGAACCCCATCGGCAGGTACTGCGCCGGCACGCCGCGCGCCCGCAACGGCTCGACCGACGTGCGGATGGCGACCGAGAGGAGATCGACGGAGGGCAGGACGGGCGCCAGCGCGTCGACGACGCGGTCGACGCCGCTCGGCCACACCTCACCGAGCACGATCGTGTGACGACGGGGTCGGTCCGGCAGGGCGCGGAGGCACTGCACGAGGCTCGTGAGGAGGAAGTCGCTGCCGACGATCCAGATGAGGCGGTCGGCGTCGGGCGCGTGGCCGCCGGCCCCGAACGCCAGCCTCGTGCGCAGGTCGGCGGGGACCGCCAGCGGCGCGCGGCGGGCGACCCGGCGCAGGTTCTGCACCACGCGGCCGGTCCCGTGGCCGGGGGCGACGGTGACCGGGTATCCGCACCGCGCCGCGACCCGCGCCATCGAGCGCCACGGCGCGAGCCAGACGCGCGGTTGGAACCCGGTGAGGTCGACGACGGCGGTGGTCACGTGCGCGCTCCTCCGGTCGTCGTCGCCGGGTGGTTCAGCAGCGTGCCCGCCACGAGCGCGAGGACGGGGAGCCCGGGAGCGAGCAGGACCGCCTCCGTCAGGCTCGCGACGACCAGGCCGAGGAGCAGGCCCACCGCCACCAGCTCGGCGGCTCCCACGGCGCCCGCGAGGATCCGCCGCCCGAGCAGCAGGACGACCACCCCGAACATCGCGACGAACAGCGCGACGCCGAGCACGCCGAGGTCGGTGTAGAGCTCGAGGAGCCCCTGGTGCGGGCCGAGCACGGGCCAGCCGACGATCCGCTGGATCTCGGCCCGCCCCGGCGAGCCCTCCGCCCAGAAGACGCCGGCGCCGTGACCGACGAGCGGCTCGTCGCGCGCCAGCCGCCAGGTGGCCGCCCAGATCTGGTCGCGGCCGGTGAGGTCGCTGTCCTTGCCGAGGAGCTGGAAGATCTGGTCGCGCACGCTGAAGAGCACGACGACCGCCGACGTCGCCAGGGTGAGGAGCAGGAACGTGAGCCCCTCGCGGCCGGCGCGGCGGCCACTGCCGACCTGGTGCGCGAGCGCCTGGACCACGAGGATGGCGACGGCGGCGACGAGCGCCGTGGCGCTCTGCGACATCAACAGCACGGCGAACGCGCCCACCCGCAGCGCGAGGCGGTGCGGCGCCCGGCGGAGCCCGGCGCTGCCGGCGATCACGAGCACCAGTGTCAGGCCCAGGGAGTTCTTCTGCCAGAAGATGCTCCGCAGGCCGAGGCTCTCGGGCTCGCCGGGAGCGGGCGCGTACGCGTCCCCGGGGTTCACGAGGGCGTGGGCGAGCACGACGAGCACGAGGGCCCCGAACGCCGCACCGAGCACGGCCCACAGCGCCCGCGTCGGCACGAAGGACGCGATCACGAAGCAGGCGAGCGACGCGCCGACGATGGCCAGCACGTTCTGGAGCACCCGGACGTCGTCGGTGAAGGCGAAGGTGCTGCACGGCAGCGCGAGCCACACCAGGGCCATCAGCGGGTCGATCCGGACGGAGCCGAACCACTCGGGCGTCGCGCGGAGCAGCACGTACCCGACCGCCACGGCCGGGCACAGCAGGCCGCGCACGTACCACGGCAGGGCGGACTCGATGCCCCACGCGAAGGCGGCGACGAACGCCACGAGACCCAGGCCGACGGTCGCCGCCGTGGTCCCGGTGGCGGCGCGGTCACGGGCGGGCGCTGCGGGCCTCGCCTCCCCGGCGTCGAGGCTCGCGATCATCGGGTCGGTGACGAGCGACGACCACCGGCCGAGGAGCGGGGCCGGGACGCCGATGCGGGACGGGCGGGCTCGCGCGGGGTCGCGGCCGACGAGGCGCCGCTCGGTGCGGGCAGGGTGGGCGCTGCCGCGACAGGCCCGGGGGGCGCCGGAGCCGGCGCTGCCGGGACGGCGTCGAGCGGCTGGTCGACGTCGGTCGCGTCCGTGTCGTCGGGCCCGGCGACGCGCGACGGGCTGCGACCGGCACCCACGCCCAGCGGGCTGGTGCGCACGGGGACCTCGACGGGCAGGACCTCGGCGTCGATCCCGGAGAGCTGGCGTGCCAGCCCGGCCAGCTCGTCCGCCCGCTGGCGCGCGACCGGCACGGTGACCACGACGACGTCCACCAGCCGCATGAGCTGCGAGGTGGACGCGCTGTGCTGGATGGATCCGCCGTCGATCACGACCACGTCGGCGCGACGAGCCGCGGCCACGAGCAGCTGCTGCAGGTGCTGGCGGCGCAGCGCCCGGACGTCGTCCGCCCGCACGAGGCCGGCGAGGGTCAGCCCCTGCATGATGCGCACGCCGACGGCGGCCGTGACGGCCGCGGCGCCCCGCCGGGGCGGGGCGTCGGCATCCGCGTCCCGCAGATCGGCCAGACCGGCGCCGCCGCGCGCGAACAGGCGCGACAGCTCCGGGTGGCGCGCGTTCGCGTCGAGGAGCAGCACCTCGGCCCCGCCGACCGCGAAGCGGTTCGCCATCGCCGCCGCGACGGTGGTCGCTCCCGCTCCCCGCTGGGTGCCCGTCACGAGCACGCGCAACGGCTCGCCCAGCCGACCCGCCGCCTCGGCCCGCACGCACATGCCGTCCGCGAAGGGCACGAGCGGCTGCGGGAGGCTGGCGAGCAGCTGTCCACGATGACGCCGGACGGCGCCGGAGCGGGGGCACGTGCCGACGATCGGACGACGCAGGATCTGCGCCGCGTGCCGCCGGTCGAGCACCTTCGGCGACAGCCTCGCCAGCAGCACGGCGAGAGCCAGGCCGAGCACCAGGCCGGCCACCGGCGCGAGCAGCGCGATGCGCGACGCGGACGACTCCGGCTCGGTCGGCAGGCTGCCGCGCTGCACGATCTGGCTCGTCACCCGCAGCTTCGAGCTCACCTCGAGCTGCGTCTTCAACGACAGGTTCTCCTGGTACTGGTTCAGCAGGGTGGTCTTCTGCGACACGAGGTTCGGCACGACCTGCTCGACGCTCGGGATGGGCCCGGCATCCGGCGCCGACGCCGCCTCGATGTACGGCTCCATCGCCTCGGCGATCGCGGCGTCGACGAGCGCCAGCTGCGCGGAGATGTCCGCCAACCGCTGGTCGAGCTGCTGCACGTCCGGTCCCTGGGCCGCCTCCACCTGCTCGGCGAGGTCGTCGAAGTACGTGTCGACGTACGCGTCGACCAGCTGCTGGGCCCCGAGCGCGTCGACGGCGGTGCCCCGGACCTGGACCACGTCCGTGCCCGGCTGGTGCTCGATCTCCACCGCCGCGGCCACGTCGGCTGCGGTGGCGCCCTGACCGAGGCGTGCGGCGACGCGCTCGGCGAGCGTGCGCGAGCGCAGCGCCTCGAGCTGACCGAGCACGTACCGGTCCGGGTCGTTGACGTAGCTGACCTGGGTGCGCGACTCGCTCGGAGGCGACACGAGCACGACCGCCTCCGAGACGAAGGTGTCCTCCTCCGACTCCCGCGACAGCAGCGGCACCAGACCGAGCCCCACGCACACGACGACCACCCACCAGTACCGCCGCACCGCGTTCAGCACATAGGAGAGTTCCACCGTCCACCGCCTTTCCGCCCTCGAGACAGCCCTGCATACCCCGCTTGCGGGGCCCCGAGACGTGACCTCGGCCGCTGCCGCCGCACACCGACACTGGTCGCGCGCACCCGCGCGCGGTACGATGCCGCGGGGCTGCGGACGGCCACGGACATCATCCCGGAGCGGGCCGGGATCAACGGCGCGATCAGGGGGTGACGAGCCGGTGGACGACCAACCTGCAGCCGCGGACGACCAGCGCGGTGACCGACGACGACGCGTCGTGGCGACGCGCTGGTGCCGGTTCCCGTCGTGCGACGAGGCCGCGGACGGCGAGGTGCACGGCGCGCCGATGTGCGCGCTGCACCGGACGCTGCTCGTGGCGGGCCGGGCGCACGATCCGGCGCCGGAGCCGGCACTGGACGACTGGTCCGCATCCGCATCGGTGCGCTCCGACCAGATCGGTCTGGATCAGCCACGCTGATCGGCGCCGTCCGCGACGCGCGGTCGCGGTCCGAGCGTCGACGCGAGCCGCTCGATGCAGTGCTCGAGGGTCGCGACGATGATCAGCAGGTCGAGGGTGGTGGACCAGTTCTCGACGTAGAACAGGTCGAGGCGGCGATACGCCTCGAACGACGGGTTGTCACGCGCCTCCACCTGCCACAGCCCCGTGATCCCCGGCATCACGTTCTCGCGGGCCCGCAGCGACGCCGGGAAGTGCGCCACCTCGGCGGGCAGCGCCGGACGCGGCCCGACGAGGCTCATCTGGCCCCGCAGCACGTTGAACAGCTGCGGGAGCTCGTCGAGGCTCGACTGGCGCAGGAAGCGCCCGAAGCGGGTGACCCGCGGGTCGTCCACCATCTTGAACAACGGCCCCTGGCGCTCGTTCGTCTCGCGCAGCAGCGTCAGCTGCTTGTCGGCGCCGACGCGCATGGAGCGGAACTTGAGGAGGCCGAACGTCCGGCCGCCGAACCCGACCCGTTCCTGACGGAACAGCACCGGGCCTCCGTCGTCGAGCTTGATCCCCACCGCGACGACCAGCAGGAGCGGGCTCGCCACGATCAGGGCGACGGTCGCCAGGACGATGTCGAAGACCCGCTTCACCGCGACCTGCATCCGCCCGAGCGAGAGGGGCTCGACGTACAGCAGCGGCTCGTACGCGAGCGGCAGCGAGCGGATGCGGCGCCCGTCGATGCCGGACACGCCGGTGGCGAGGTGGATGTGCACCCGCTGGAGCTGCAGCGCGCGCACGAGGGGGTTGAGCCGCGCCGGCGGGATCGCCGTCGGCAGCAGCACCACGCCCGAGGCGCCCGCACGCTCCACGATCTCCTCGGCGGCGTCGAAGTCGCCGAGCCAGAGCTCGCCCAGGTCCTCGCGCCGCACGTCGGCCTCGTCGCCGACGACGCCGACGATCCGGATCCCGAGGTCCGGGTGGGTCTCGAACACCTCGATCAGCCGCTTCGCCTCGGCGTCGCCGCCCATCACGATCATCCGCCGGCAGTGCTGGCCACGAGCGCGCGCCGCCCCGAGCCACCGCCGGTAGGCCGAGCGGCCCACCACGAGGAGGATCGTGGACGCGACCGTGGCGACCACGATGTCGCCGGGTGGCAGGTCGAGCCGCAGGAGGCGGTCGGCGGCGAGTCCCGCCGCGGTGAGGATCACCATCGCGCGGGTGATCCTCGTCATCTCCACCACGCGCACCGCGCTGATCCGCGCGAGGAACAACCCCTGCGAGCGGACGGCGAGCAGCCCGATCCCGGTGGCCACCGCCACCACCGCGGCGGCACGCACGACGCCCACGTCGCCGACGTAGCCCTGGGCGGCGAGCGCGGAGGCGAGCGCCAGCGACAGCGCGGTCGCATCCGTCGCGATGAGGAGGTTCTTCAGGTCCCGGCGAGGGGAGGGCCGCGCCGGGGCGCGCACCACCTCCTGCGCCGCCGGAGGCAGGTCGTCGGGTGTGACGGCGCGCAGAGGAGGTGGTGTTGGTACAGGCGGGGGCCCGTCGATGATGTGGAGGTCGATCGCGCCGACCGTGTCTTCGCCGTGCTCCCGGTCGTGTCTCGCAGACCCGGGCATGAACCCGGCGATACCCCGGTGGTGCAGGTGCCAAACGGGCGCCGCCGGCCGCGCTGGTTCCGGACGAGCCCGTCCGGCACGGGCGCGGACGACGTCCCAGGTGGCGGGGGAGGGCGCACGGGATCCGTCCCGCCGCCGCGCCAGATTCACCCTCGCGGGGGTGGCGGGCCCGGGGCCCCCACCCACGGCATGTGGGAGAACGATGGCTGACGGTGTTCGGCGTCGCGGGGCCACGGGTACGGGGAGCCCGGCGGCAAGTCGCCGTGTCGGGGAGCAGGCGCGATCCCGACGGACGACAGGAGCACCCGCTCGGTGGACGACGATGCGAGCACACCAACGACGACGGGACGGGCGGCGGTGCAGTTCCCGCGCCACGCCGGCCGCGCCGCAGGGCGCGGTCCGGGTGGAGCCGTGATCGACCCGCACGACCTCGAGGGGGAGCTGGAGCGCGAACACCTTCGCAACGAGGTGCTGGCGCTGCGGATGGCCGCCTTGCAGCAGCTCGCGAGCTCGCTGCTCGACGCGGACTCGGTGGACGACGTCGCGTCGGCCGCGCGTGAGGCCGCGCGGCGGATGTTCGGCGCGCGCGACGTGCAGCTGTGGTCGCGCCGGGGCGACGGGCTGGTGCGTGAGGGCGCGGCAGGCCCCGTGACCGTGGCGCCGCCCGGCGACGGGTCCCCCACCACGCGGGCGATCGACAGCGGCGAGATCCAGGTCGTGCCGGCCCGCCAGCGCCGCGTCCGCAGCGGTGACCACACGTCCCGGGCGTCGGTCGCGACCTTGCACGCCCCGTTCCGGCACGACGGCGTGGAGGGAGCGCTCGTGCTCGACGTCGAGCAGTCGGCCGACGTGAGCGACGAGGAGGTCCGGTTGCTCGGGGACCTCGCGAAGATGGTGGGTCGCGCCGTGGCCCGGCTGCGGGCACACGAGCGCGAGCGGGTCCTGCGCGAACGAGCCGACCTGCTGCAACGCCTCACGGTGGCGTGCGCCGCCGCACGGACGCCGGAGGACGTCGCCACCACGATCGTCGACGAGCTGCTGCGGGCGGGCGCGCTCGGCGTCGAGGTCGAGCTGGAGCACTCCGGGACCCGCGCGGGCGGGGGTGGCGACGGCCCCTCAGCGCCGGGGCGCGTCGTCGAGCTCGACCTCGTCCTCGACGAGCAGGTCGCCGGACACGTCGCGGTCCGGCTCGCTCCCGGTCAGGTGCTCGACCCCGACCAGGACGTGTTCTGGCGCGCGCTCGCCCGCGCCTGCTCCGATGCGCTCCAGCGCACGCGCCTGTACGTGGAGCTCGAGGAGCTCGCCCGCAGCGACCCGCTCACGGGGCTCAGCAACCGCCGTGCCTTCGACGAGCACCTGCGCCGCGGGCTCGCCCGCCTGGAGCGCACGGACGACCTCCTCGCGGTGCTGTACGTCGACCTCGACCGGTTCAAGGACGTGAACGACCGGTTCGGCCACCACGTCGGCGACGAGATCCTCATCCGCGTGGCGGCGACCCTGCGAGGCCTGACCCGACCGACGGACGTCGCCGCACGGCTCGGCGGCGACGAGTTCGCCGTGCTCGTGGAGTCGATCCGCACCGATCAGGACGCGCACGCCCTCGCGGGGCGCATCGGTGCCGCCATCGCGCAGCGCGTCGGCAGCCTGATCGGCATCAGCGTCACGGCGAGCATCGGCGTGGCGGTCACCGATCGCTCGGACACCGACCCCGACGTGCTCCTGCGATCCGCCGACCGGGCCATGTACGTCGAGAAGGGCTCGTCAGGGGCGGGCGACGGCTCCGCCGGGCGCGGCGACGGCTGAGCGCTCGGTCGGCGCCGCCGGATCGGGGCCGGTCGCCACGGCGCACCAGCGCGACGCGAACGGCCCGAGCGTGACGCCGAGGATCGGCCTGCGCTCCGTGCCCGTGGGCACCAGCGTGGCCGCGCCCTCGTCCAGCATGTCCGTCACGGTGCCGTCGCCCGGGCGCAGCGGCACGTCGACCACCGCGGGATCCGCGGACAGGTTGTGCAGCAGGACGAGCGAGCGGGCGTCACCGTCGATGCGGTGGGCGAGCACGCCCGGCGGGTCCACGTCGAGCACCTCGAGCTGGCCGAAGCCGAACTCGGGCGCCGCACGCCGGATCCGGATCGCACGCTGCATCCAGTGCAGCAGCGACCCGGGCGCCCGGCGTTGGTCCTCGACGTTCACCGCGAGGGGGCCGTACCGACCCTCGGGCGGCAGCCGCCGCCATCGCGACGGTCGAGCCGTCGAGAAGCCGGCGCCCGGGGCGCCCGCCCACTGCATCGGTGTCCGCACGCTGAGGCGGCCGGGGATCGCGAGGTTCTCCCCCATCCCGATCTCCTCGCCGTAGAACAGCACCGGCGTCCCGGGGAGCGACAGCACCAGGCTGTACGCCAGGCGGATCCGCTCGGCGTCGCCGCCGAGCATCGGCGGCAACCGCCGGCGCAGCCCCCGTCCGAACAGCTGCATCTCCTCCTCGGGGCCGAAGGCCGCGAACACCTCGGCGCGCTCGTCCTCGGAGAGCTGGTCGAGCGTGAGCTCGTCGTGGTTGCGCAGGAAGTTCGCCCACTGGGCCTCGGCCGGGATCGGCGGCAGCGCCCGCAGCGCCTCGGCGAGCGGGCGGGCGTCGCATCGGGCGAGCGCGAGGTAGGTCGCCTGCATCACGGGGAACGCGAACAGGAGCTGCAGCTCGTCGCCGGGCGGGTCGCCGAAGTAGCGCACGAGCTCCGGCCCGGGCAGGTTCACCTCGCCCAGCATCGCCGCGTCGCCCCGGCGCCTCGAGACGAACGAGCGGATGTCCTTCAGCAGCAGGTGCGGATCGAGCGCGACGTCGGCGCCCGTGGTGTCGAGCAGGTACGGCACCGCGTCGACCCGGAAGCCGTCGACCCCCAGCTGGAGCCAGAAGCCGGCGATCTTCGTGATCTCGTCGCGGACCCGGGGGTTCGAGACGTTCAGGTCGGGCTGGTGGGCGTAGAAGTGGTGGAGGTAGTACTGCCCGGCGGCCTGGTCCCAGCTCCAGACGTGGTCCTCGGCGTCGGGGAACACCACCTCCGGCGCAGGACCCGGCGGCAGCTCGTCGCGCCACACGTAGAAGTCGCGGAACGGCGACGAGCGGCTCGAGCGCGCCGAACGGAACCACGGGTGCCGGTCCGACGTGTGGTTGACCACCAGGTCGACGATGACCCGCAGGCCACGGGCGTGCGCGACGCGCAGGAGCACCACGAGGTCGCCGAGGCTGCCGAGGCGCGGGTCGACCGCGTAGAAGTCGGTGATGTCGTAGCCGTCGTCACGGTCGGGCGTCGGGAAGAAGGGCATCAGCCACAGGCACGTCGCGCCGAGGTCGACCACGTGGTCCAGGCGGTCGATCAGGCCCGCGAGATCCCCGACCCCGTCCCCGTCGGCGTCGCAGAACGTCTCCACGTCGAGGCAGTAGACGACGGCGTCCTTCCACCACAGGTCGGCTTCCCGCGAGCGGTTCACGTGCGCGTGAGCTGGGGGAGGACGGACGCGGCGAACGCGTCGATGAACGGCGCCTGCTCCGTCTCCTTGCCCACGTGGTGCAGGTAGAGCCGCTCCGCGCCGAGCTCGAGCAGCTCGTGGAGGTGGGCGGCGTGACGCCCGAGGTCGGAGGACACGAAGACCGACCCGCGCACGTCGTCGGGCCGCACGAACCGGGCGGCGTCGTCGAACTGCTCGACGAGCTCGAGGTTCCAGGCGAGGTGCGTCGAGAAGACGTTCGTCGACCACTGCTCGTGCGCGACCCGCAGGGCACGCTCCTCGTCGGGGTCCCACGAGAGGTGGATCTGGAGGGACACCGGCTTGCCCTCGCCGCCGCCCTCGCGGAACGCCGTGATCACCTCCCGGAGCACGTCCGGCTCCTGCTCGATCGTGATCAGGCCGTCGGCCCACCCGCCCACCACGCGGGCGGTGGCGGCCGAGACCGCCGCGCCGAACAGGAGCGGTGGCTGCTCCGGGAGCGTCCACAGGCGAGCCCGATCCACCGTGACGGCACCCCGGTGCGACACCTCCTCGCCCCGCAGCAGCGCACGCATCACCTCGACGCACTCGAGGAGCCGCCGGTCGCGCTCCGCCTTCGCCGGCCAGCGGTCACCCGTGACGTGCTCGTTCAGCGCCTCGCCGCTGCCGAGGGCGGCCCAGAAGCGCCCCGGGTACATCGAGCCGAGGGTGGCGATGGCCTGCGCCGTCATCACCGGGTGGTACCGCTGGCCGGGCGCGGTGACCACGCCCACGGTGCTGCTCGTCGACTGCAGCGCGGCGCCCAGCCACGACCACGCGTACCCGGACTCACCTTGTCGCTCGCTCCACGGCGCGAGGTGGTCGGAGCACATCAGCGCGCCGAACCCGGCCTCCTCCGCGTACTGCGCCGCCTCGAGGCCGGCGCGAGGCGTCACCTGTTCGTGTGAGACGTGGTAGCCGATGATCGCCACGGGGCGCTGTTCCCCCCGCCGGGTGCCTCCACACCCGAGCGCTCGGCGGCGCGGCGGAGCACCACCGCGGTGATCGCCACCGACACGAGCCCGAGCAGCGCGCCTGCGACGACGTCGCTGACGAAGTGCATCCCCTGGTACACCCGGGACACCGAGACCGCCAGCGCGACCGCCGCGGTGGCCGCCACGACGAGCACCCGCAGCCAGGTGCGGCGCGTGTGCCAGATCACGACCAGCGCCATCGCGCCGTAGGCGACGGCCGCGGCCGTGTGACCCGACGGGAAGCTCGAGTTGACCGGCGACTCCTGCAACCGCTCGACGGCCGGTCGCGACCTGCCCACCAGCGTCGTGATCGTGATGAACGCCGTCGCCTCGAACACCAGCGAGACCGCGACGACGAGGGACTCGTACCACCGCTTCAGCACCGCCAGCAGCGCCACCACCACGATCGCGGTGAAGACCACCTTCACCAGCGTGTCGGACAGGCCCGAGCCGATCACCGCAGCGTCGTTCCACCCCGGGGTGCGGCGCTCCTCCATCCACCGGGCGACGTCCTCGTCACCTCGCACCAGCGCGGACCCGTCCAGCGGCCCGGTGATGAGGAGCCCCAGCCCGGTGAACACGCCGATCACGACCGCGCAGGCCACGACGAGGAGGCCGAGGTCCCGCCAGGCGAGCGGCCAGGTGTCGCGCAGGCGACCGTGGTCGTCCCGGCGTCGAGCCGGCGCGACCGCCGGATCGTGACGTTGGCTCGTGGGGATCGTCGCAGACATTCGCCACCTCCTGGGGTGGGCGCTGGTACCCCGACCGGGCCGGTCGCAAACGGCCCCCCGCTGGCTCAGCCGCTCGTGACGAGCGCGCCCAGCGCCGCCACCATCACGACGAACCCGACGGCCGCCATGAGGATGCTGCGCGACCGCGGCGCGCTGGCGAGGTCGCCGGGCGCGCGCGGGTGCGACGGCGGCCGCACGAGCGCGGCGACGTTGCCGGCGAACAGCGCGCCGCCGAGCGCGAGGAGCAGCCAGACGATGAGGTCGTCCCCGAGGAGCACCTGCTGACCCTGCACGGGCCCAGTGTGGCGCCCCCACGCGCCGGTGTTCACGCCGGCGCGTGGGCCGCCGGCGCGCGAGACTGGCGCCATGGGCTTCCACCACGTCGCCCTGGCCACGCGCGACATGGCCAGGACCCACCGCTTCTACACCGAGATGATGGGGTTCGAGCTCGTCAAGGCGGTGGTCGCGCCCACCCCCGGCGCCCGTGGCGGGTGGGCCAAGCACGTCTTCTACGCCACGGGCACCTCCCCCTCCGGCGAGCAGGGGATGATCGCGTTCTGGGAGCTGCACGACGACGAGATCGGCGACGACTTCGTGGTCGACCGCAACAGCGCCGCCGGGCTGCCGTGGTGGGTCGATCACGTGGCCTTCGACGCGCCCACTCGTGAGGACCTCGATCGCCACCGGGAGCGGTGGCAGGCCGCCGGCGAGACCGTGGTCGAGGTCGACCACGGCTTCTGCGCGAGCATCTACCTCCGCGATCCGGACGGCAACACCGTCGAGTTCTGCCACACGGTGCGGAGCTTCACCGACGCCGAGCGGGCGCACGCAGCGGCCGCCGTGACGTCGCCCGCACCCGCGCTCGACGGCGAGGAGGCGCGGATCACCGTGCACCGCCCGGTGGTGGCGCCGCGCACGAGCTGAGCGAGCCCTGCGGCCGCCTCAGATCCCCTTCGCGGCGTTGTCGAACCGGGTGTAGGTGCCGTTGAACACCAGCCGGACGACCCCGGTGGGGCCCGAGCGGTGCTTCGCGAGGATCACCTCGGCGAGGCCCTTGTCGGGCGACTCCCGGTTGTAGACCTCGTCGCGGTAGAGGAACATCACCACGTCGGCGTCCTGCTCCAGCGATCCCGACTCGCGGAGGTCGGCGAGCATCGGCCGCTTGTCGGCCCGTGTCTCCAGGTTGCGGCTCAGCTGGCTGAGCGCGATCACGGGCGTCTCGAGCTCACGGGCGAGGATCTTCAGGCCGCGGCTGATCTCGCTCACCTCCAGCTGGCGGTTCTCCGCCGACGAGCCACCGCTCATCAGCTGGAGGTAGTCGATGACGATGAGGGCGATGCCGCCGTAGCGGGCCTTGAGCCGGCGAGCCTTGGCCCGGATCTCCATCACGGTGACGCGCGGGTTGTCGTCGAGGAACAGCGGCACCTCGAGGCGGTTGATCGCGCGGCCGATCTTGGTCCAGTCGCTGTCCACGAGGCGCCCGGTGCGCAGCTTCTGCGAGTCCACGCGGGCCTCCGAGCTGAGGATCCGCTGCGTGAGCTCGGCGTGGCCCATCTCGAGGGAGAACAGCAGCACCGGCTTCCTCGCGGTCATCGCGATGTGCGTCGCGATCCCGAGCCCGAAGGCGGTCTTGCCCATCGCGGGGCGGGCGCCGACGATGTTGAGCGTGGACGGCTGGAGGCCGGACAGGATCTCGTCCAGGTCGTTGAAGCCGGTGGCGGTGCCCGTGATGGTGTCGCCCCGGTCGAAGGTCTCCTGCAGCTTGTCCATCGCGAGCGGCAGGAGCTCCGCGAGGGGGCGGGTGGAGTCGACGACGCGGTCCTCGGCCACCTCGAAGACCTTCGTCTCGGCCTCGTCCAGCGCCTTCGTGACGTCGTCGGGCTCGGTGTAGGCGAGCTCGGCGATCTCGCTCGCGACGCCGATCAGCCGCCGCAGCACCGCCGTGTCCTGGACGATCTTCGCGTAGCGGGTCGCGTTCGAGATCGCCGGCGTCGCGTTCTGCAGCTCGAGCAGGAGCTGTGGCCCGCCGACCTCGTCGAGGATGCCGCTGCGTCGCAGGTCGTCGGCCACGGTGACCACGTCGATCGGGTCGCCGGCGGCCATCAGGCCGCGGATCGCGGCGTAGATGTGCTGGTGGGCCGGCTTGTAGAAGTGCTCGACGCCGAGGCCGAGCTCGCCGACCGTGCCGACGACCTCACGCGACAGCAGCAGCGCGCCGAGGAGGCTCTCCTCGGCGTCGAGGTTGTGCGGCGGGACGCGGCCGTCGCCCCGCGCCGGCTGCGTTCGCCGGGTGGTCGGGTCGTCGTCTCGTCTGGGCATGGAGGTCAACGCTCGCAGTCGCTGCATGTGGATCGCTAGTGCCGAAACCCTGTGGGCAGCACCCGTCAGCCTGTGGGTACCTGTGGGTGTCCGTGTGGACAACGCGGTCCGCCTGTGGACGACGCAGCCCCGCCGCGCGCGGCGACGGGGCTGCGGAACCTGCCGGAGCAGGGACGATGCGGCGGCCACGGCGGGCCGCGTGGATCAGCTCTTCTTGACGACGTTGATCGTCACCGGGAACTCCACGTCGTGGTGGAGCTTGGCGGCGACGCTGTACGACCCCAGGTGCTTGATCGTCTCGACGTGCAGCTTCTTGCGGTCGATCGAGATGTTGGTCTGCAGCTCGATGGCCTGCGCGATGTCCGCGGTGGTCACCGAGCCGAACAGCTTGCCCTCGGCGCCGGCCTTGGCGGGGATGACGATGGTGCGGGCCACGAGCGCCGACGCGATGCTCTGCGCCGACTCGCGGTCGGCGGCGTCCCGCAGGTCGCGGGCGCGGCGCATCGCCTTGGCCTGCGACACGGCGCCGTCGGTCGCCTTCATCGCGTGGCCGCGGGGCAGGAGGTAGTTGCGGGCGTGGCCGTCGGCCACGTCCACGATGTCGCCGCGCTTGCCGAGCCCGGCCAGGTCGTTCCTCAGGATCACGCGCACGTCAGGCCTCCACCGTCTCGGCCGCCGCGGCGTCGAGCGCCGCCTCGGGCGCGGTGGCCGGTGCCTCGGCAGCCGCCTCGTCACGACGCGGGCCCCGCTCGCGCCGATCCTCGCCGTCGCGCGGCGGGCGTCCCGCTCGGGTCTGCGAGACGCGCTTGGTGTAGGGCAGCAGGGCCATCTCGCGCGCGTTCTTGATCGCGTTCGCGATGTCGCGCTGCTGCTGGACGTCGTTGCCCGTCACGCGCCGGTTGCGGATCTTGGACCGGTCGCTCACGAACCGCGTGAGCAGGTTGACGTCCTTGTAGTCGACGTACTCGACCTTCTCGGTGACGAGGACGCTGGTCTTCTTCTTGAACTTCTTGTTCAGCTCGCGCGGGGCGCGGGCCTTGTTCTTCTTGCTGGTCACGTGGGTCTCCTGTCGATCGTCGTCGCGCTCAGAACGGCTCTTCGTCGCCGTACACCGGGTCCGGGGCTCGTCCGCCCGAGGGCGACCCGCCGCCGAAGCCGCCGCCCTGGCCCCCGCCCTGCCCGCCGCCGTAGCCGCCGGAGGAGCCGTCCGTGGAGCGGCTGATCCGCTCGACGGTCGCTCGGGCCCAGCGCAGGCTCGGGCCGATGTCGTCGGCGACGATGTCGACGCTGGTGCGCTTCTCGCCCTCCCGGGTCTCGTACTCGCGGGTCTCGATGCGCCCGTTGACGATGACGCGGGCGCCCTTGGTCAGCGTCGCCGCCGCGTTCTCGCCGAGCTGGTCCCACGCGCTGACGTTGAAGAACGACGTCTTCTCCTGCCACTCGCCGTTCACCTGGTACCGGCGGCTGACGGCGAGCCCGAAGCTCGTCACGCCCTTGCCGCCCGAGGTGAACCGCAGCTCCGGCTCACGGGTGAGGTTGCCGACGAGGGTGATGTTGTTATCGGCCATGGTGGCTCTCCTTCGTCACGGCGCAGCCCTCAGGCTGCGCTCTCCACCATGCCGCGGCGCTCCGCCTCGGCATCCGGGAGACGGATCAGCTTGTGGCGGACGACATCGTCCGCGATGCGGAGCGAACGCTCGAAGTCGTCGAGCGCGCCGCCGGGCGCGAGGACGTTGAACACGACGTAGTAGCCGAACTGCTTCTTCTCGATCGGGTAGGCGAACTGCCGCCGCCCCCACCAGTCGGGCTTGCCGTGGATCCGTCCGCCGGCCTTGGTGACGGAGTCCGTGATGGAACCGATCCAGTCGCGGGCGGGTGTGTCGTCGAGGTCTCCGTCGAGGATGACCATGAGCTCATAGGCACGCGTCATGCGTGTGCGACCTCCCTTCGGACCCGGCGCCGCCGCTCTCGCGGGCCGGGGCCCCGTGACGGGGCAGGGTGAATGTGACCGGCAGAGCGTAACGGCAGATCCTCGCCATGCCGCACGGTGTACTAGGGGGGTCTGACGCTCGTGATGTCCGCGGCTGCGCCGCGGCGGTACCGTGCGGCGATGGACCTGCGGCGGTGGCTGCTCGACGCCCACGACGACGTGCGGGCCCGCCTGAGCTCGGCGGTGGTCGAGGCGGTCCCGCCGGACCGCTGGCACGAGCAGGCCGACGGCGGGGGCTCGTCGATCGCGTGGCTGCTGCTGCACGCGGCACGCCACCAGGACCTCGCGATCGCCACGGCGGTGCGCGACCAGGCGCCGCTGTACCTCGCCCACCGGGCGCGCCTCGGCCTGGCCGAGCACGGTCCGGCCGCCGGGCTCACCGAGCGCGAGGACCGAGACGTGGCCCGGACCCCGCCTCCCGACGAGCTCGTCGCCTACCTCACGGCCGTGTTCGACGCGACCCGCTCGTGGCTGGAGCAGGTGGGCGCGATGGCGCTCGACTCCATCCCCGACACGTCGCGCCGGCTCGAGCGGCGTGCGCAGCTGACCCACGACGAGGTGCCGTGGCTCCACGAGATGTGGTCGGGACGGACCGTGCACTGGCTGGTCCAGTGGCCGGTGCTCGGCCACGGCCACGCGCACGTGGGCGAGGCGATCTCGGTCCGCAACCGCCTCGGGCTCAGCCCGTTCTGAGTCAGCGACCCGAGGCGGCGCGGCGGCGCCGGCCGCCCACGGGGAGCACGCGCAGCAGGTGGTGCCACCGGCACTCGACGCACGCCTCGACGACGTAGGCCGTCAGGTCGTCGGCGCGCTGGCCGAGCGACGCCATCTCCTTCGCCGTGGAGACGCAGCGCCCGTGCGACGGCAGGCGGGACCCGAACACGTAGGTGACCAGGCGGAGCTTCACGGCCTCGCAGATCGGGCAGGTGGCCCGGCTCTCGGACCCCACGTTGCGGGCCGCGCGGATCAGCTCCGGGTGGGCGTCGCACACCTGGTCCTGGCGGAGCCGGCCGCGCCGGTACTCGTTGATCAGGTGCCGGCGGGCGAGGCGGTGGTCGACCACGCCGCCGCCCGCGCCGCGGAGCGCGGTCGGGGAGAACGTGGCGCCGTCGCCGGTCGTCGACATGACGGTGCAGGCTACCGACGGCGCCGCGGCGCGCCGTCCCACCGACCGGCATCCACGGCCGCGGCGCGGCCCATGGGACATGCTGTCGCCCATGACGAGCGTGCGGTTCGGCGACGAGGTCGCCGGTGACGACGAGTACCGGCTCTGCGGGGACGTGCAGGGCAAGCGGGTGATCGAGCTCGGGGTGGCCGCCACCGGCGCGGCCCCGCCGAACTCCGTGGTGCTCGCCCGGGCCGGGGCCAAGGCCATCGCGGTCGACCCGTCACCGGACGTCATCAGCGTGCTCCGCCGAGCCGCCGAGGGGGCCGAGGTCCGCGTCGAGTGCCACGTGGGCGAGCTGGCCGACCTCGGCTTCGCCACCAGCGGATCGGTCGACCTCGTGCTGGCGTCGCGCACCGTGGACGACGTCGACGACCTCCCCCGCCTCCTGCGTCAGGTGCACCGCGTGCTGCGACCCGGGGCGTCGTTCGTGCTCGCGGGCACCCATCCCGTCGCGGCGATGTTCGACCCGGGCCAGCCCGTGCCCGTGCGCCGGTACGGCAGCCCGGCGGCGAGGTCCATCAGCGAGCTCTTCATGGGGTTCGAGCGGTCGAACTTCCGCATCGACGTCGTCCACGAGGTGCCGCCGCTGGCCGACCCGCGGGCGCTGGTGCCGGCGGTGCTGCTCGTGCGAGCGCGCAAGCAGGGCGTCTGACGGCCGGCTCCCCCGTCAGCCCGGCGCCCGCTCCAGCTCGATGATCTCCGCCGGGCGCGGCCGACCGAACAGGTAGCCCTGGGCGAGGTCGCAGCCGAGCTCGCGCAGGCGCGACAGCTGCAGCGGCGTCTCGACGCCCTCCGCGACGACCCGCAGCCCCAGCGAGTGCCCCAGGTTCACGACGGCCTCCACGATCGTGCTGTCCTCCGCGTCGATGCCGAGCCCGTTCACGAACGAGCGGTCGATCTTGATCGCGCCCACGGGGAAGCGCTTGAGGTAGGTCAGCGAGGAGTAGCCGGTGCCGAAGTCGTCGACGGACAGGTGGAGGCCGATGCTGCGCAGCTCCCGCAGCGCGACCGTGGCCGCCTTCACGTCGGTCATCAGGGCCGTCTCGGTGATCTCCAGCCAGAGCGAGCCGGCTGGCACCCCGGCCTCGGCGAGCGCGTCGCCGACCACGCCGACGAACTCGTCGCTGAGGAGCTGGCGCCCGCTGACGTTGACCGACAGCGTCAGGTCGGCGAAGGTCGGGAGGCGCTCGCGCCACCGCCCGAGCTGGACCAGCGACGCGCGCAGGATCGAGGCGCCGACGTCCGCGATCAGCCCGGTCTCCTCGGCCATCGGGAGGAACTGGTCCGCGCCGAGGAGGCCGCGGTCGGGGTGCCGCCAGCGCGCGAGCACCTCGAAGCCGGTCAGCAGCCCCGTCGCGAGGTCGACGATCGGCTGGTAGTACGGCACGATCTCGCCCCGCTCCACCGCGCGCCGGAGCTCGCCCGAGGTGCGCAGCGCGAGCACCGAGGCGTCGTGCGAGCCGGGCGCGAACACCTCCACGCAGTCACGCCCGCGCGCCTTGGCGCGGTACATCGCCGCGTCCGCGTGCCGGAGGAGATCGCTCGCGGTGGTCCCGGGGACGTCGGCGACGGCGATGCCGATGCTGCCGGTCACGAACAGCTCGACGCCGTCGACGACCAGCGGCCGCCCGATCTCCTGGCGGAGGCGCTCGGCCATCGCGCGCGGCGACGCGTCGTCGCCCACGTCCCCGAGCAGCACGATGAACTCGTCGCCACCGAACCTGCTGAGCATGTCGTCCTCGCGCAGCACCGCGAGCAGGCGCTCGGTCATCCCGCGGAGGAGCTGGTCGCCGACCGCGTGCCCGAGGGTGTCGTTCACCACCTTGAAGTTGTCGAGGTCGACGAAGAGGACGGCGATCGAGCCGGCCGGGCGGTCGGCGAGCCTGGAGGTCAGCTCCGCCGTGAAGCACGCGCGGTTCGGCAGGCGCGTCAGCTCGTCGTGCGTCGCCGCCCAGCGGAGCTGCTCGGCGCTGCGGCGCTGCTCGGTCACGTCCTCCACGTGGGCGATGGCGAGCCGCTCGCCGTCCACGTCCTCGAGGAACGAGATCCAGGTGCGCGTCCAGACCTCGCCCCCGTCGGCCCGGATGAACCGCTTCTCGAGCCGGTAGGTCTCGTCGGACCAGCTCGACGCGTGTGCGACGAGCGACACCTCCCGCTCCCAGTCGAGCGGGTGCGTGACGTCGCTGACCCGACGCCCCTGCAGCTCGGCGGCGGTGGTGCCGAGCATGTCGAGCAACGACTCGTTGGCCTCGATGATCCGCCCGTCGAGCGCCGAGGTGAGCGCCATGCCGATCGGCGCGCCGTGGAACGCCAGACGGAAGCGCTCCCGCGCCCGCTCCAACGCCCGCGCCTCGCGCACCGTCGCCGTCACGTCGCGCACCGTCACGGGGACGCGAGCCGGATCCCGGAACGGCAGCAGCACGTCGACCTCGACGATCATCGACGGGTCCGCCGGCGGCGCGAGGGAGAGCAGCACGCGCGTCGCACGCTCGGCTCGGTCGTCGGTGGCGGCGGCGGCCCAGCGCCGGGCCACCTCGTCGCGGTCGGCCGCGGCGACCAGCTCGAGGACGTGGAGGCCGATCAGCGACGAGCGGTCACGGGCGGTGAGCCGGGTGGCGAGCGCGTTCGCGTCCCGCACGCGACCCTCCCGGTCCAGCACCACCACCGCCTGCGGGAGGTCGTCGAGGAGCGTGCGCAGCTGCGCCTCCGCGACCTCGAGGTCAGCGTGGCTGGCCAGCAGCCGCCGCGCCGCCGCCGCGCCCTCCCAGCTGCGGATCAGCTGGTGGGTGACGAGCACGAGCACGTAGAGCAGCCCGAGCACCGCCGTGCCGGCGTCGACCTCGCCGTCGCCGACCAGGTGGCGCCCGATGAGCAGGTGCGCCGCGACGAGCGCGGGCACCGAGACGACGACCACCCGCAGGAGGCCGTTGCTGACGCGATCGTCGGGGGCGACCCGGGCCACCGACGCCACCCCGGCGAGCGCGGCCAGCAGCGCGAAGCCCGCCGCCCACGCCGCGGCCACCAGGGCGAAGCGCCCTCCGTCCGGCTCGCCCGCGGCGGCCGAGACGACGACGTCGGCTGCGGCGATCAGCACGAACGCGGCGGTGGCGACGAGCGCCGTGCGCGTGCGGTCCTGCACCACCACGACGAGCGCGAGCGCGGCGACGCCGATCTCGAGCGACGGCACGGCCGTGAGCGACGCCTGCGTCCAGCCGTCCCGGCCGGCGAGCGCCTCGCGCAGCCACAGCTCCGACACGATCGACACCGTCGCCGTGCCCACCAGGACCGCGTCGGCGGCGAAGCCGATCCGGCGGACCAGGTCGAAGCGGCGCAGCCGCGCCGCCACCGAGCACGAGGCGAGCACGGCGAACAGCACGAGCGGGAGGTGGGCCCACCCGTGCTGGAGCCGCGCGTCCCCGTCCCAGCGGTGCGAGACGAGGTCGACGAGCTGACCGAGCGTCCAGCACGCGCACGCGGCGCTGATCAGCGCGATCCGGTGGCGGCGATCCTGGCGCCACCGCGCCGCGAGCGCCGCGGCGGCGATGGCGGCCAGCGCGGCGAGGGTGAGGCGGACGGGGACGTCGTGGGCCTCGACGCTCGCGCCGTGCACGCCGGCCTGGACGGCCGCTCCCACGGCGACCACGACGGCCGCCGCGACGAGCAGCACCTCGACGGTGCGGGCGCCGTGCGGCCCAGCGGGGTCGCCGGGCCCCGCGGCGAGCTGGTCACCGGGGTGCGCGACCTCGCGCCACCTCGAGGACGCCGCGTCCCCGACCGCCCGTCGCGCCTCGCTCCCCACGCCACCATTCCCGTCGCCGACCCCGCCGGATCCGGGGTACGGCGGCGAGCATAGTCATGAGCCGTGGTCGGCCCACCACGCTCGGAGGCGGCGGCGGATCTCGTCGTCACCGACCAGGCCCTGGTCCAGCCGCACCTCCATGAGGAAGGCGAGCGCGCGGCCCACCTGCGGCCCCGGCGGGATCCCGAGCAGCTCCATCACCTGCACGCCGTCCAGCTCGGGGCGCAGCGAGTCCAGCGCCTCGCGCGCCGCGAGCTCGGCGATCCGCTCCTCGAGCTCGTCCATCCGGCGCGCGAGCACCGCCGCCTTGCGCTCGTTGCGGGTGGTGCAGTCACACCGCGTCAGCACGTTGAGCTCGGTCAGCAGCGGACCCGCGTCGCGCACGTACCGGCGCACCGCCGAGTCCGTCCACCCCATCTGGTACGTGTGGAAGCGCAGGTGCAGCGCGACCAGCTCGGTGATCGCCTCGACGTCGTCGTTGGCGTAGCGCAGCTCCGTCAACCGCTTGCGGGTCATCCTCGCTCCGACCGCGTCGTGGTGGTGGAACGTCACGCCCTTGCCGCGCTGGTAGCCGCGCGTGCGCGGCTTGCCGACGTCGTGGAACAGGGCCGCGAGGCGGGTCCGGCGGAAGTCGAACGGCGGCCGGCCGGGCGGCTGCTCCTCCGGCGGGCGCACGTTCTCGACCACGGCCAGGGTGTGCGTCAGGACGTCCTTGTGGCGGTGGATCGGGTCCTGCTCGAGGCGCATCGCAGGCAGCTCCGGCAGGAAGCGGTCGGCGAGCCCCGTGTCGATGCAGAACCAGAGGCCGGCGGACGGGTGCGGCGACGTGACCAGCTTGTCGAGCTCGTCACGGATCCGCTCGGCCGACACGATCTCCAGCCGGTCCGACATGCTCCGGACCGCGGCGACCAGCTCGGGGACGGGGGTGAGCGCGTGCCGGGCGACGAAGCGCGCGGCGCGCAGCATCCGCAGCGGGTCGTCCGCGAAGCTCTCCTCCGGGGCGATCGGCGTGCGCAGCACCTTCGCGGCCAGGTCGGCCGCGCCGCCGAAGGGGTCGACCAGCACGGGGTCCACCGCCGTCAGCTCCAGCGCCATCGCGTTGACCGTGAAGTCGCGGCGCGACAGGTCGGCGTCGATCGAGTCGGAGAACTCGACGTCCGGCTTGCGCGAGTCGTCGTGGTACGCCTCGGCGCGGTGCGTCGTGATCTCGTACACCCGATCCGGTGCGCCGTCGCGACCTCGCCGGAGGGCCCCGATCGTCCCGAAGCGCTCGCCCTGCGTCCAGATCGCGTCGGCCCACCCCTCGAGGCACCGCTTGATCTCGGCGGGGCGTGCGGTGGTCGTGGCGTCGAAGTCCACGTCACCCGCGCCACCCCCCATGATGAGGTCGCGCACCGTGCCGCCGACGAGGTAGAGCCGGTGCCCGGCGTCGCGGAAGCGCTCGGTGAGCGGGGCGAGCTCGGCGAGGACGGGCCGGAAGCGGTCGGGGATCACGACGCCGACGCGGCCGGGCGCTCGCGCCACAGGGCGGCGATCGCGTCGACCTGTGCGCCGCCCGGCCCGCCGGACGTGCACCGCTCGGTGCCGCCGGGCACCGCGTCCAGCCCCGCGAGCACCTCGACCACGCCGCCGCTGCACGAGGCGAGGGCGTCGAGGTCGTAGCCGCCCTCGAGCATCACGAGTCGACGGCCGGGCGGCACCCACGACTGCACCCGCCGCGTGATCGCCACGTAGTCGCCGGCGGTGAGGCCGAGCTCCGTGATCGGGTCGTCGCGGTGGCCGTCGAACCCGGCGGACACGATCAACCAGTCCGGCGCGAACGCGGCCACCCGCGGGGCCACCACCTCGTCGATGGCGCGCAGGTAGACGTCCCCGGTGGTCCCCGGGGGCAGCGGGAGGTTCATCGTCGTCCCCTCGCCCGCACCACGGCCGGTCTCCGTCGAGCGTCCCGTGCCCGGGTAGAGCGGCCACTGGTGGAGGCTGACGAACAGCACGCGCGGGTCGTCGTAGAAGACGGCCTGGGTGCCGTTGCCGTGGTGCGCGTCGTAGTCGACGATCAGGACGCGCTCGCCGCGGGCCGCGAGGGAGGCGGCCACGACCGCCACGTTCGACACGACGCAGAACCCCATCGACTCGTCGGCCGTCGCGTGGTGCCCCGGGGGTCGCACCGCGCAGAACGCGGCGTCGGCCTCGCCGCGGCGCAGCGCGGCGACGGCGGTGAGCCCCGCACCGGCGGCGAGGGTGGCCGCCCTCCACGATCCGGGGCTCGCGTAGGTGTCGGGATCGAGCCGCCCGCCGCCCGCGCGGCAGATGCCCTCGATCCGGTCGAGGTACGGGCCGGGGTGGACGCGCTCGAGGTCGTCGCGCGTCGCGGCGACCGGCTCGAGCGGCACCAGCGCGTCCGCGGCGCCCGAGCGGCGGATCCCCGACAGCACCGCCTCGAGCCGCTGCGGGCGCTCGGGGTGGTGCGGACCGGCCAGGTGCTCGAGGTACGCACCGTGGGTGCTGAACAACACGGTCACCCCTGCGACGCTACCGTCGTCGGGTGGTGAGCCCCGCCGTCAGCCATCAGCGCCACGCCCTGGCGTCGCGGCGCCTGATGCTCCACGAGGGCGGCCTCACGGCCCGCGCGCACCCGTGGCCCGGCGAGCCCGAGGTCGCGCAGCTGATCCTGTTCGACGCTGCCGCGGTCCCCGGGCCCCGGCACCTCGCCGGGTGGCGGCGCCAGCTCGCCGAGCTCGGGTTCCACACGGTGCGCACGGGGGCGCTCGCCCCGCGCCAGGCGACGCAGGCGGAGGCGGCGGGCCTGCGCTGCATCCAGGAGCTCGTCCTGCTCGAGGCGCGCCCGCCGCTGGCCGAGCCCGCCTCGACCCTCCGCACCCGTCGTCTCCGGGCGCTCCAGTTCGGTGAGGCCGAGCGGATCGACCGGGCCGCGTTCGGCGACCCCTGGTGGCTCGACGCGTCCATGCTGGCCGAGGTCCGCTCGGCGACGCCGTCGTTCCGAGCCCGCGCGGTGCACGTGCGCCAGGTCGCCGCGCGGGCGCCGGAGGCACCGGGACCGCTCGCCGGCTTCCTGATCTCCGGGCGCGCCGGGCGCAACGGGTACGTGCAGCGCCTGGCGGTGGACCCGGCCGCGCAGCGACAGGGGGTCGCGGCCGCGCTGCTCGCCGACTCGCTCGGGTGGATGCGCCGCTGGCGGGCCGAGCGCGTGCTCGTCAACACCCACGTCGAGAACCAGGCGGCGCTCGCCCTCTACCGGTCGCACGGCTTCGTCGACCTCCCGGAACGACTGCGCGTCTTCGAGGGTCCGACCGAGCCGGCACCCCGATGACGGGCCGCACGGGCGCGCGACGGCTCGCCGCCGTCGCCGTCGCGGCCGCTGCGGTGCTCGCCGTGGCGCCCGCGCCGGGGCCGGGCGCGCTGGCCGACGGGGGTCGAGCTCCCCGGCAGCGGCCCGACGTCGCGCCGCTGCGCGTCCTCGATCAGGACGTGACGGTCGCGGCGGAGGGGGTGTTCGCGATCACCGTCGGGCTCCCCGCGGACCTCGACGCGACCACCCTCGGGACCGACGGCCGGCCCGCGGCCGTCGTCGTGACGAGCCACCGTCGCGCCACCACGCGCGACGAGGTCGCCGACGCGCTGGCCGGGGACGCGACGGAGGTCGAGGACCGGGTCGAGCTGTCGCTCGCGCCGGACGCGGTCGTGCCGGTCGGACGGCCGGGGCCGGACCGCCTCTCCGTGTCGCTCGCGACGGAGATCGTCGACCGTGTCGCGGTCGCCCTGCAGCTCGCGGACCAGGGCGTCCACCCGGTGACGGTCGAGCTGGTCGTCGACGACGAGACCGTCGCCTCCGTCACCACGTTCGTCAGCCGCGGCCCGGCGGCGTCCGACCCGGTGGCGGGCGACCTCTCGGTCGGACTCCTCCTCGGCGAGGTCGGGCCGGTGGAGATCGGACCCGACGGCGGGGTGGCGGCCGGGGGGCGGGCTCGCGCCGCGCTGGACGAGCTCGCGGCGGCGCTCGAGGCGATCGAGGCGGCGGCGGCGGACACCGGTCGCGACCTCGCCGACGTCCCCCGCGGCGTGGCGCTGCGGCCCCCGACGCTCGCCGCGATCGCTGCCTCCGACCCGGCCTTCGCGCAGCGCATGGCGGAGCTCCTCGACGGCGCGGAGGTGCTCTCGTCGCCCCGCCTGCCGCTCGACGCCGGCGCGGCGGTGGCGGCGGGGCAGGCGGAGCTGTACACCCGGTGGCTGCGAGAGGGCGAGGACGAGCTCGCCGCGGCGCTCCCGACGAGCCGCGTCGACCGAGCGCTCCACGTCGCCGGCGACGCCGCGGACGCGGCCGGCCTCGCGCTCGCCCGCGACCTCGGCACGCGGCTGCTCGTCGTGCCCGAGGCGCTCTACCTGCAGACGCCGGAGAACATCGGCGGCTACACCGTGCCGACGCAGTTCGTCGGCGTGAACCTGCCGGACGGGACCTCCATGCCGGCCACGATCATCGACCGCCGGTTCGCCGAGCACCTCGCCTCGACGCCCGATGACCCGCTGCGGGAGGCCGTGGCCATCGCCGCCGAGCTCCTCGTGCTGCGCGACCAGGTGCGTGCGATGGGCCTGTCCGTGAACCGCCACGGGCTGCTCCTCGCGCGCGACGACGCCGGCGCCCCCGACCCGCAGCTCCTGCAGCAGCTCGTCGGCGTGCTCCTGTCGACGGAGGGGCTGCGGGTGGTCGAGCCGTCGGACCTCGCCGCCACGGTCCAGACGTTCGTGTTCGACGGCCGGGAGTTCGACGTCACGCTGCCCGAGGTCGCGCCCGTCGACCTCAGCGGCCGGTTCGAGACCGTGGCCACGGTCGGCGGTGAGTACCTCGCGACGGTCAGCATGCTGCCGCCCGACGCGCCCGAGCGCTCGGCGTGGGGGCGGGTCCTCGACGCGCTGCCGTCGACGGCCCTCACCGACGGGCAGGTGGAGCAGATGGTGGCGGAGCTGCGTGCCTCGTTCGCCGTCTACCTGCGCGGGGTGCTCGGGCCGGAGCCGTTCTCGTTCACGCTCACCGGCGACTCGCGCCCCATCAGCTTCGAGCTGACGAACACCACCGACACACCGCTGCGCGTACGGGTCCGGATGACGTCGGTCAAGCTCGACTTCCCGGACTCCGACCGGATCATCGAGTTGCCGCCCGGCGCCCGGACCGCGGTGCAGATGCGCGCCGAGCTGGTCACCAACGGCACGTCCAGCGTCTTCCTCGACGTGCTCACCCCGGCGACCGACACCGTGGTGGTCCCGAGGGTGACGCTGACGGGGAGCGCGTACGCGCTGACGGGCCTCGGCCAGCTCCTGACCGGCGCCGGCCTGCTGGTCGTGTGCACCTGGTGGCTGCGCAACTGGCGCCGGGCCCGCCGGCGGCGGCAGGCGGACGCGGTGGTGCCCCGCCACCCCGCCCGCTCCGCGAGCCCGGCCGTCGACGCGGAGACCGGCGCCGGCGTCGAGGCCGGTGCCGCACGGACGGGTACGCTCCCGCCCTCGTGAGCCAGACCGAGCACCGAGGAGGGGGCACCGGCACGGTGCGGGTCGTAACCGACTCGGCGTGCGACCTGCCCCAGGCCGTCGCCGACGAGCTCGGCATCGAGATCGTCCCGCTGACGATCCGGATCGGCGACGAGGAGTTCGTCGACCGCCGCGACCTCACGCCGGCGCAGTTCTGGGCTCGGGTCGCGGCGTCGCCCACGCTGCCCGAGACCGCGGCACCGGCGCCCGGGCAGTTCGAGGAGGTCTACCTCCGGCTCGCCGACGAGGGGGCCACCGGGATCGTCACCGTCTCGCTGAGCGGTGCGCTCTCCGCCACCATGCAGAGCGCCGAGCTGGCCGCGCGCGCCGTCGCCGACCGCATCCCCGTCACCGTCGTCGACAGCCGCTCCGTCACGCTCGGCCTCGGCATCACCGCGACAGACTGCGCGCGGCTCGGCCGTGAGGGAGCGGGCGTCGCCGAGGTCGCGGCCCGGGCCCGCGAGCTCGCGGCCAGGACGCGGGTGTGGGGCGCGCTCGACACCCTCGACAACCTGAAGAAGGGCGGCCGGATCGGCGGCGCCCGCGCGCTCCTCGCCTCGGCCCTGTCGATCAAGCCGATCATCGAGGTGCGCGACGGCACCGTCGAGCAGGGTGGCAAGCAGCGGACGCGGTCGAAGGCGCTGGCGTTCCTCGTCGAGAAGCTCGCGAGCTACGGCGCGGTCGACGACCTCGCGGTGCTGCACGCCGACTGCGCCGACGTCCACCAGTTCGTCGACATGCTCCGTCCGCACCACCGGGGCGAGATCGTGGTCGGTGACATCGGACCGGTGGTCGGCAGCCACGCCGGCCGCGGGACGATCGGCATCGCGTTCCGCGAGCGGGCTCCGGCCTGAGCGGGGGGCGCCTCGCGCGCCCCGGCCATTGACCGGTTCTCCCCAGGCGCCGGCAGTAGCGTTCCGCGGCGGACATGTCCACCGCGACCAGCCCCCCGCCGCTCCCGCCGGCCGTGCTCGCCCAGCGCTACCGGCTGGAGCGACGCCTCGCGCAAGGCGGGATGGCCGAGGTCTGGCTGGGCACCGATCTGTCGCTGTCGCGCCAGGTCGCCGTGAAGGTGCTGAAGCCGTCGCTCGCCGGTGACCCCGTCGTGGCCGAGCGGTTCCGGCGCGAGGCCATCGCGGTCGCGCGGCTCAGCCACCCCAACATCGTCGCGGTCCACGACGCGATCGAGGACGGCGGTCGGCAGGCCGTGGTCATGCAGCTGGTCAACGGCAAGAGCCTGCGGCAGCTGCTCGACGAGCAGAAGCGCCTCAGCCCCGACCTGACGATGCACATCGGCAGCTGCGTCGCGAGCGCGCTCGACGCGGCCCACCGGGCGGGACTGGTGCACCGCGACGTGAAGCCGGGCAACATCCTGATCACGCCGGACGGGCGCGTGCTGCTCACCGACTTCGGCATCGCGAAGGGCCTCGACGCGAGCGGTGACGACCTCACCAGCGACAACATCATGATGGGGACGGCCAAGTACCTCTCGCCGGAGCAGGTGCGCGGCAAGCGGCTCGACGGACGCGCCGACCTGTACTCGCTCGGCCTGGTGCTCTACGAGTGCCTCGCCGGGCGCGTCCCGTTCCTCGGCCAGAACGACGCCGACACCGCGCTCGCCCGCCTGCAGCGCGACCCGACCGACATCAGCCGGCTGCGCCCGACCCTCCCGTACGGCCTCGCGGAGGTCGTCCACCGCCTCCTCGCGCGTCGCCCGGAGCAGCGGTACCCGACGGGGGCTGCGGTGCGCGCCGCGCTCGCGCAGGTGAGCGCACGGGCCCACGATCCCACCCTCGGTGACCGCACCCCGGCCGGCGGGCGCAGCGGGGACCGCACCCCGGTGGAGGCGACGCCCGTCCCGCGGGGCGTGCCGCCGATCCCGAGGTCCGCTCCCGCGGACCCCGCCCGGCTGCCCGCCACGCGGACCGTCCGCGCGCCGGCGGTGCGCAGCGCGGACCGCACCCCACCCCGCGTCGGGGGCTACCAGGGCGTGCCCACGCCCGGGCGTCCCGTCGGCGCGGCTGTCCGGGCCGAGCGCGACCGCACGCCGACCGGGGCCGCGCAGGTGCAGCACCGGCCCAATCGCGAGTTCGAGGCCCGTCGCACCACCTCGCTCGTCGTGGTCGGCGCCCTGCTCTTCGTGGCGTTGCTCGTGGCCGCGGTGCTCTGGGGCACGATGGATCGCGACCAGCCGGAGGACTTCGCGCCGGATCCGGTCACCGGCGGGAGCGCAACGGAGACACCCGCCGACGCCACCGCACCCGCTGGCGCGCCCGCCGGGATCGCCGCGGTGGCGGCCTTCGATCCCGACGGCGACGGCACCGAGAACGACGACCAGGCGGCGCGCCTCTTGGACGGGGACCCGGCCTCGTCGTGGACGACCGTGTGCTACTCGTCGCAGTTCCTGGGCGGCAAGCGCGGCGTGGGCGTCGTCGCGTCCCTCGGCGCGGCGGCGTCCGGCACCCTGACGATCGGGGTCGCCAGCGCGCCGTGGCAGCTCAGCGTGTACGCCGGCGCCGGTGAGGCCCCGCCCACGACGTTCGAGGGGTGGGGCGACCCGATCGCCTCGAACGCGGCGTCGGCTCCCGAGACGGTCACGGTGCCGGTCACCGGCGACGCGCAGCACCTCCTCGTGGTGCTGCGCGAGCTGGGGCCGAGCCCGACGTGCAGCGCCGACAACCCGTTCCGCGGCGCGATCTCGGGCATCGCGTTCGAGGCCCAGGCGTGACGCCGGGAGACGACGAGCTGGTCGCGGCGGCGCAGCGCGGCGACCGCGACGCGCTGGACCGCCTCCTGCGCCGGCACTACGACCGGATGTACGCCGTGTGCCGGAGGATCACCGGGAACGACGCCGACGCCGCGGACGCCGCGCAGGAGGCGCTGATCAGCGTCGTCCGCAGCCTGTCGCGCTTCGACGGGCGCTCCGCGTTCGGCACCTGGGCGTACCGGATCGCGACGAACGCGAGCCTCGACGAGCTCCGCCGGCGCCGGCGCCGGCCCGCCGTGGCGGGGCCGGACCGCACGGGCGAGCGCCACGAGCACGAGGTGGTGGACCCCGAGGCAGGTGCGCGGATCGACGCCGTGGCCGATCGCCTCGAGCTCGACGCGGCGTTGGCCGCGCTCCCGGAGGACTTCCGCGTCCCGATCGTGCTCCGGGACGTCGCGACCCTCGACTACGGCGAGATCGCGGAGACCCTCGGCATCCCGATCGGGACCGTGAAGAGCCGCATCGCCCGCGGCCGCCACGCGCTCGCCGCCGCCCTCGCGGGCGGCGCGGCCGGCGGGAACCGCACCGCACCCGACGGACGTCCAACCACCGCACCATGAACGACCGACACGACCTCGAGGTCGACGCCCTCAGCGCCTACGTGGACGGACTCGCCACGCCCGACGAGCGCGCGCTGGTCGAGCGCAGCGAGCGGCTCCTCGCCGACGCGGCGGGCTACGAGGCCCTGCGCGAGCAGCTGCGCGACGTGCCCGTGCCCCCCGCCGCGCGGGACGCCGCGCTGGCGGCAGCGCTCGGCGCGTTCGATCAGGACGTCGCCGGCGGCGCCTCCCTCGACGTCGCGGCCGTCGCGGCGGCGGCGGTCGTCCCGCCCGGTCCCGGTTCCGCGCGAGTGGTCCGGATCGACGAGCGGCGGCGGTGGCGCCGCGCCGGCGCCGCCTTCGCCACGGCGGCCGCCGCGGTCGCCGTGCTCGTCGGGGTCTCGTCCCTCGGCGGGGGTGACGACGACGCCGACCTCGCCGGCGCACCGAGCGACGCGCGGGTCGCCGTGACCGTCACGGTGGGCGGCGGCGACGCCGACGAGGTGACGACGATGGACGACGCCCTCGGGGCACCCGCGGCCGGCGGCGCCTCGCCGGAGGCGGCGACGGAGGCGGCCGAGGCGCCGCCGACCATCGGGGCGATCCCGGGGTCCGCCGAGGTGCGCACGCTCGTGACCGACCCCGTCGCGCTCGGACAGCTGCGCGACGGTGCCTCGACGCTGGCGACGACCGCCGCCTCGGAGACCCCGGGTGCGCCGGGCAGCGGGGGGGCCGCGACGACGGAGGCCGGCGGTGCCGACGCGGGCGGCGCCGTGGGCGAGGACGCCGCTGCCTGCGCGGCGCCCGGCGACGGCGTCGTGCTGCGCGAGATCCTCTACGGCGGCGACCCCGCGACGGCCGTCGCCGCCGTGGCGGTCCTCCTCCCGGACGGCGCCGTCGAGGCACGCGCGCTCGGCGGGTGCGACGTGCTCGCTCGCGCCGAGCCCTGAGCCACCCTCGCCCGCTCCCGGAGCGCCCGGTTAGGCTCAGCGCCATGCCCGGCAACCCCCTCACCGATCCCGACTGGGCGGCGAACCTCGCCAGCACGATCGAGCGCGTGGTGGGACGGGTCCGCGACACCACCACCACGCGCGCCGTGCTCGCGGTGCGAGCGCTGGTGTTCGGGATCGTGATCGGGCTGGCCGGGATCGCGGCGCTGGTCCTGTCGATCGTGCTCGCCCTCAAGCTCGTGCAGCGCCTCGTCAACGTCGGCGGCTGGATCGACACGGACTCGAGCGTGTGGGTGTCGTACCTGCTGCTGTCGGTCGTGCTCGCCGCCGCCGGTGCCTGGTGCATGCGCCAGCGCACCGCGCGGGAGACCCGCTGACATGGCCGGCGAGGTCCGCGACGTCGTCATCGTCGGCTCCGGTCCAGCGGGGCTCACGGCGGCGATCTACACCGCACGTGCCAACCTGCGCCCGCTCGTGATCGAGGGTGAGCCGTCCAGCACGAGCGACCAGCCGGGAGGCCAGCTCATGCTGACCACCGAGGTCGAGAACTTCCCCGGGTTCCCGGAGGGCATCATGGGTCCGGAGCTGATGGTGCGCTTCCGCGAGCAGGCGGAGCGGTTCGGCGCCGAGTTCCTCACCGCCAAGGCGACCGGCGTCGACTTCTCGCGCCAGCCGTTCGAGGTGTCGGTCGGCGACGTCGTCCAGCGGGCGCGCGCGGTGATCGTCTCGACCGGTGCGCAGAGCCTGATGCTGGGGCTCGAAGCCGAGCCGCGGCTGCTCGGCCACGGCCTGTCCACCTGCGCCACGTGCGACGGCTTCTTCTTCCGCGGTCAGCACATCGCGGTCGTCGGAGGCGGCGACTCGGCGGTCGAGGAGGCGACGTTCCTCACGAAGTTCGCCGACAAGGTGACCATGATCCACCGCCGCGACTCGTTGCGGGCGTCGAAGATCATGCGCGAGCGGGCGCACGCCAACCCGAAGATCGAGTTCCTCTGGAACACGCAGGTGATCGACCTGCTGGGTGAGGAGACGCTCGAGGGCGCCGTCGTGCGCGACGTCGTCTCCGGCGAGACGTCGACCCTGCCCGTCACCGGCATGTTCGTCGCCATCGGGCACCGGCCGAACACCGACCTGTTCAAGGGCGTGCTCGACATGGAGGACAACGGCTACCTCGTCACGGCGCCCGGCTCCAGCACGACGAACGTCCCCGGGGTCTTCGCCTGCGGCGACGTGCAGGACCACACCTACCGGCAGGCGATCACGGCCGCCGGCTCGGGGTGCATGGCCGCCATCGACTGCGAGCGCTGGCTCGAGGCCCAGGGCCACGGCTAACCCGTTCGGGGTGGTCCAGGGTCCGCACGCGGCGCACGGCCCGGAATGCCGTCGCCACCCGCCGGTGTTCGAGCCAGTAGCATCTCTGAGCTTCCATCGAAAGGAGCCGTCATGGCCGATGGCATCGTGACCCTCACCACCTCCACCTTCGACGAGACCGTCGCCGCGAGCGAGACCCCGGTGATCGTCGACTTCTGGGCCGAGTGGTGCGGGCCGTGCAAGATGATCGCGCCGATCCTGGGCGAGATCGCGACGGAGCAGGCCGGCCACATCAAGGTCGCGAAGCTCAACGTCGACGAGAACCCGGACCTCGCGATGCGGTTCAACGTGATGAGCATCCCGACGTTGCTGGTCTTCGACAAGGGTGAGGTCGCCAAGCGCCTGGTCGGGGCCAAGGGTAAGGGCGCGCTGCTCCAGGAGCTCCAGGAATTCCTGCCCGGCTCCCGCTGACCCGCGGTCAGCGGGGGGATGCGATCCGGGACCTCCAGCGGCGCCTCCTGGCTGCAGGGTTCGCTCCCGCGTTCGGCGCCGAAGCCGGCGTCTTCTGCGACGAGACCGAGTCCGCCGTGCGGGCGTTCCAACGCGCCCGGGGCGTGCGGGAGACGGGGGCCTGCGACGAGCACACCTGGCGCGCGCTGGTGGAGGCGAGCTGGAGGTTGGGCGACCGGTTGCTCGTGCTGACGTCGCCGAACCTGCGGGGTGACGACGTGGCCGAGCTCCAGAGCCGCCTCGCGCGCATCGGGTTCGACTGCGGTCGGGTCGACGGGATCTTCGGACCGCAGACGTCGCAGGCGCTGGCCGACTTCCAGGCCAATTGCGGCCTCGCCGCGGACGGGGTGTGCGGGCAGGAGTCGCTCGCCGTCCTCCACCGCGTGAGCGGGCAGACCGGCTCGGGCCCCGGGGTGGCGACGCTGCGCGATCGCGAGCGGCTCCGTGACGCCCCGCCGTCGCTCGCGTCGCTGCGGGTCGTCGTCGGCCAGTTCGGAGGGCTGAGCACGATCACCCGTCACGTGGCGCGCGACCTGCGCGCCCACGGCGCCAAGGTGGTCTCCCTCGACGAGCCGGATGCCGTGGCGCAGGCGCAGGCGGCCAACCACTTCGCTGCGCACGTGTACGTCGGCCTCGAGTCGTCCACGTCGGACGAGTCGATCGTCCACCACTACCGCGTGCCGACGTTCGAGTCGCTCGGGGGGCGGGCGCTGGCGAGCTGGCTCGCCCGTGAGCTGCGGGGCGCCGGCCTGCGGGTCGCCGACGCCTGCGGCATGCGGCTTCCCGTGCTGCGCGAGACGCGGATGCCGGCGGTCCTCATGCTGCTGGGACCGGTGCAGGACGTCACGGCCGCCGCCCCTGAGGTCGCCGCTGCGATCGTCGCGGCGCTGCGGGGGTGGGCGGTGGCGCCCAGCGTCACGGTCGGGTAGAGACTTTGTCCACAGGGATGTCCACCGGCTGTGTGCAACGCTCACCGGTAGGTGTCGACTTGAGGCTCGCGACGCGTGGTCGGCGAGCCGGCGACGGCCGCGAACCGTGACGGCGGCCCGAGGCTGAGGTCGAGGTCGCGGCTCAGGTCGCCGCGCCGCCGCTCATGAGGTGGTAGAGGCGCTCCAGATCCTCGAGGTCTGCGAACTCGATCACGACCTTGCCCCGCTTGCCGGTCATCGCCACGCTCACCCGTGTGGCCAGGCAGGAGGCGAGCAGCTCCTCGAGCTCCAGCATCCCCGGCGGACGCAGGCGGGGGGCTGACGGCTCACGGCGTGCGCTGCGCACGGCATCCTCGGAGCTGTCGCTCGTCTCCGGCTCAGCGACGCCCTCCCGCACCGTGCCGGCGGCGCGGTCGCGCACCGCCTCCTCCACGGCCCGGACCGACCACCCCTCCAGCGCCGCACGCCGCGCCAGCTGCTCCTGGTACGCACGGTCAGGGCTGCCCAACAACGCCTTCGCGTGTCCGGCCGTCAGGCGACCGTCGGCCATCAGGTGCTGGATGGACGCCGGCAGCGACATGAGCCGCAGCGTGTTCGTCACCGCAGAGCGGCTCTTGCCCACCCGCGCCGCGACCTGCTCGTGCGTGAGCCCGAAGTCCTCGATCAGCTGCTGGTAGGCGGCCGCCTCCTCGAGTGCGGTGAGATCCTGTCGGTGCAGGTTCTCCACCAGCGCACGCTCGACCGACCCGAGGTCATCGGTCGGGCGGATGATGGCGGGGATGACCGCGAGACCGGCGCGGCGCGCAGCTCGCCACCGACGCTCGCCGGCGAGCAGCTCGTACCCGCCGTCGGACGGACGGACGAGGATCGGCTGGAGGACCCCGATCTCGCGGATCGAGTTCGCCAGCTCGGTCAGCGACTCCTCGTCGAAGTGCACGCGCGGCTGGTGGGGGTTGGGCGCGATCGACCCCACCGGGATCTCCTCCAGCCGAGCCTCAACGCCCTGCTCACCGTGCTCGCCGATCTCCCCCGCAGGGATGAGCGCGCCGAGCCCCTTACCCAGACCGCCGACTCGAGCCACGGCTGACCTCCTTCGCGACTTCCCGATACGCGACCGCTCCCCGGGAGGTGGAATCGAACGTGATGATCGGCTGCCCGAACGACGGTGCCTCCGACAACCGGACCGTGCGGGGGACGACGGTGCGCAGCACCTTGTCGCCGAAGTGCTCCCGAACCTCCCGCACCACCTGATCGGCGAGCTTCGTCCGGGCGTCGTACATCACGCAGACGATGGTGCTCACCTCGAGCTGAGGGTTGAGGTTGCGCTTCACCAGGTCCACGTTGCGGAGCAGCTGACCGAGGCCCTCCAGGGCGTAGTACTCGCACTGGATCGGCACCATCACCTCGCCGGCGGCGTTGAGCCCGTTCACGGTCAGGAGGCCGAGCGAGGGTGGGCAGTCGATCAGGACGAAGTCGTAGTCGTCCAAGACGGCGGCGATGGCCCGTCGCAAGCGGTTCTCGCGGCTGAACGCAGGGACGAGCTCGATCTCGGCGCCGGCGAGGTCGAGACTGGCGGGGGCGACGAACAGGTTCTTGACCGCCGACGGCTCGACGCAGTCCTCGAGCGGCACGTCGTGCATGATCACGTGGTACATCGAGGTCTCGAGGCCCCGGTTCTCGATCCCCAAGCCGGTCGAGGCGTTCCCCTGTGGATCGAGATCGACCACGAGCGTCCGGAAGCCGAGCTCGGCCAGGCAGGCCCCGAGGTTGACGGTGGTGGTCGTCTTGCCCACGCCGCCCTTCTGGTTCGCGATCGCGATCACCCGCGGCAGCGGCCGGCCGAGCGGCGGCGGAGGGGGCGATGGTGCGCTGTCGGTCTCGGCCGCCGAGTCACTCAACGTCATGTGAGCTCCACTCCTGTGTCGGCGTGTCGCCGCCGGATCTCGGCGACGTCGAGCCACGCTAGCAACCGGAGCTTCCCCGACGACGGACCCCGCACGTTCCACGTGGAACCGGACCTGGAGAAAGGCTCGACGAATCGCCCGGTCGGTGTTCCACGTGGAACGGCTGGTGCGGGCGCAGTCTCGTCACGGCACGGCCGTACGCGCCCCGCTGCTGCTGGTGGTGCACACGCCTGCGCGTCGACTGCCGATGCTGGTGCGGGTTGCGTGGGTGTGCCAACCCGGCGTCGCGCTGCGCACGCGATCTGACGCCGCGACGCCGTCAGGTCCGACAGCCGGGCCGAGTCGACCGACCGGGTGACACCCCAACCACCCTGCCAACCGATGATCCTCGCGGTCCGTCCCGCCCGCGTTGCCGTGGCGCCGGTGGGGGGCAGCGACCGGCGCCGAGCGCCGCGCCACCGCCATCCGGGTGCGTCGGCGGGCGCGCCGTGCGCAGCTCGACAGGAGTTCCACGTGGAACCTCACGTGCGGCGGAAGCGGTGGATCCCATCGGTTGCACCGAGATCCAGTGCGCCGATCTCGTGCAGGTCGCGCGCCGGCCAGCGATCGGGGTCCGCTGGCGGATCGCTGATCAGCGCCAGTCCACCCTCGCGCAGCAACCGGCAGGCCCACCGGAGCGTGATCAACGGCGGGCCGAAGCTGCGTGCGGTCACGGCGTCGGCCTGCCCGGCGAGCTGTGCCGCCACGACGGCCACGTCCAGGTGGTGGACCTCGACAGACCCCTCCAGATCCAGCGCACGCACCGCGTAGCGAAGCAGGTCCGCTCGCCGAGCGCGCCGCTCGACGAGGTGCAGATGAACGTCCGGCCGCCGCACGGCGATGACGAGGCCCGGCAGGCCCCCACCGGAACCGAGATCGACGGCCGTGGCGCAGCTCGTCGGGATCGCAGCCACGAACCGCTGGGCGTGATCGATCGCCGCGTCGGTCGAGGTCGGGCCGATGCCACCGCGGCGGCGGATCTCGTCCAGGACGTGGCGGAGGTCCTCGTCCTCCACCGCTGAGGTCAGCCGGCGGCGGGCTCGATGACGACGCGACGCTGCGGGTCCTCGCCCTCCGAGCGGGTCACGACGCCGTCCACCGTGCCGAGCACGTCGTGGATGACCTTGCGGTCCGCGGACGACATGGGCTCGAGCCGGCGAGCGGCACCCTCGGCGACCACCTCGGCCGCGATCTGCTGCGCGAACCGGGTCAGCGCCTCCCGCCGGCGCTCCCGGTACCCGGCCACGTCCACGCGCAGGCGCGTGTCGTGGTCTCCCAACCGGTGCTGGGCGGCCACGCGCGTGAGCTCTTGGACGGCCTGGAGGGTGCTGCCCCGCGGGCCGACCAGCAGGCCGAGGTCCGCGCCCTCGACCGCCACCTCGAGGTCGTCGCCGTCGCGACGCAACGACGTCGTGCCCTGCAGGCCGAAGGCGTCGACCAGTCCCTGCACGAAACGCTGCGCCTCGTCGCCCACCTGCTGTGCATCCACGTCGTTGGCCTCCTCGTCGTCGCGTCCACGCCGGCCCGGCGCCGCCGCCTCGTCTCCGTTCGTCGCTGCCGCCGCCGCGCGCGGCGTGCGGCTTCGCCGGCTGCGCGGCGGATCCGCCGCGCCGGCGCCGCTCACGTCCCGCGCCGCGACCGGCGCATCTGCGGTCGTCGCGTCGGCCGGGCCCTCGGCTGTGCCGAGCTCGTCCTCCGCCTGCTCCGAGGCGTCGGGCCGGGCGCCCGCGCCTGCGCCGCGTCCACTGCGGCCGCCGCGCCGGGCCCGAGGCCTCGCAGGTCGCGCCACGCCGTCGTCGCCGACCACGTCGTCGGGTCGCTCGGTGCCGCCCTCCACGGGAGCGGCGAGCTCCGCGTCGAGACCACCGGCCACCGAGGGCGCGACCACCGCGGCATCGTCGGGCGTGCCGTCGTCGTCACGTGCCCCACGCTTGCGCCGGTCGCGGCGGTCGAGCTTCGGGCGCGGTTGGGTCGGGCGTACCCTCGCCCGGACCCGCGCCTCGCCGCGGACCCTGCCGAACAGGCCGGGCCGAGGCTCCTCCAGGATCTCGAACTCGGCGTCGTCCTCGGCCACGCCGAGCTGGTCGAGGGCCTGCTCCTTGGCATCGTCGAGCGTTCGCCCGCGCGTCTCCACCCACTCCATGGTCAGCTCGGCTTCTTCTTGGGTTGGGGCTTCGGCTGCCGTGGCGCATTTGGCGCCGGGCGTCCGTTGCGGCCGGATGGTGCGGGGCGACCGCTCCTGGCGGTCGGTGCCCCCTTCGGTGGCGTCACCCGCTTGCTGACGGTCGACGTCGCGGCGGGGCGGCCGCTGGTGGTCCGGCCGTTCGTGCGTGACGTCGCCCGGGAGGAGCCGCCGGGCGCTTCCTTCGCCGCGGGCGCCTCGCGGCGGAGCTGGCCGAAGAGGCCGGTGCCGCCGCCGTCGGTCTCCGCCAGCTCGCGGGCACGCTTGCCGGCCGCCATGGCTTGCTGCCCGAGGCTGTGCTCGCCCTTGTAGAAGCGGTGGGTGATGTAGTACTGCAACCCGATGCGGATGATCGCCTGGGCCATGTAGTAGACGACGAGGCCGGTCAGGTAGAAGACCAGGAACACCGCGAACACCACGGGCAGGTACTGCATGATCTTCTGCTGGACGGGGGACATCGTCGGGCTCACGGTGGCTCGAGCGGCCACCATCTTCTGCTGGACGTAGTAGAGGGCCCCGAGGGCGACCACGAGCAGCGCGTAGACCAGCCCCTGCGCGGGATCGTCCTGCATCACGTTGAAGGGCCGCTTGGCGAGGTCGAGGCCGAACGAGAGCATCTCGTTCTCGCCGACCAGCGACCGGTACAGCTCGGAGGCCTTCGACACGTACTGCGGGGTGAAGCCGGGGAACCCCTCGCGGCCTTCCTTCTTGTCCGTCAGGCCGTGGAGGACCCGGAACATGATGAAGAACACGGGGAGCTGCAGGAGCAGCGGGAAGCAAGAGGCCAAGGGGTTGACCTTGTGCTCCTGGTACAGCTTCATCATCTCTTCGTTCAGCTTCTGGCGGTCGCCTCGATGCGCCGTCTGCAGCTTGCGCAGCTCGGGCTGCAGCCGCTGCATCTCGAGCATGCCCTTCGTTGCCTTGATCTGCAGCGGGGCGGTGAGCAGCATCACGACGAGCGCGATGAGCGAGATCGCGAGCACGTAGCTGTCGGTCAACTCGTAGAACTTCGCGAGGAGCCACGCGGGCGCCTCCAGAATGCCGGCGATCATCGAGCCTCGGCTCTCCTTCTGACATGGGTCGTGCTGGGGACACCGGCGGCCGGTGCGGTCGTGCCGCGACCGGGGACGTCGGCGTGTGCGGCGGGGCGTGCGGGCCGTTCGGGCACGGGGTCCCACCCCGAGGGGCCGAACGGGCGGCAGCGCAGCAATCGACGCAACGTGAGCGTGCCACCACGCCACGTGCCGTGGATGCGCAGCGCCTCCAGAGCGTACGAGGAGCAGGTGGGGGTGAAGCGACACGGCGACGGCCGTCCCTCCACCGCGCGCTGGTACGCGAGCACGGCGCGCATCAGCCGCGTCGCACCTGGCCGAGCAGGTGCTCGAGATCCGCGGCCAGCTCGCGGTACGTACGTGCGGCGGCGGCGGGACGGGCGCCGATCAGGTACCAGCCCGCCGGGAGCTCGCTCGCCGCGAGCAGCATCCGGAGCCGGCGCCGGACCAGGTTGCGCGTGACGGCCGGTCCGACGGCGCGGCCGATCGCGAACGCCACACGGGGCGGCGATGCGGACGGTTCGAGGAGGTAGGTGCACCAGAGCGCTCCGGCCCGGGCCCGGCGTCCGTCGCTCGAGAGTCGACTGAAGACCCGCCGGTCCCGGATCCGCCAGATCAAGCCGACAGGCGGTGCCGGCCCTTGTCGCGCCGGGCCTTGAGGATGGCGCGGCCGGCCCGGGTGCTCATGCGCTGGCGGAACCCGTGCTTGCGGGCACGGCGGCGGTTGTTGGGTTGGAACGTGCGCTTCACGCCATCCTCCTCGCGGCGCACCGTGGGTGCCCGGTCTCGTCGAAGCAGATCACGTGCCGCCGGCACACGAACGCGTGGGCGCGGCGGGTCGGAGACCCTGCGAACGGGGCAAGGCTACGGGCCCCGGGCCTGGTCGGCAACACCGCGGCCGCGGCCCGCGGACGGCGCGGACGCAGCCCGTGGGCCGGTCGTGCCGCCTGCTCGGAGCGCCGCCGAGGGCTGCTAGGTTGCTCGCCTCGCCGGTCGAAGGTCGACCGGGTCGCCGCCGTGCGACCCGGACGCGCAGCGTCCGTCCACATGGTGTGGACAATGGTGTGGACGTCCGGTGTCGGACGACGAGGAGGTGCAGGTGAGCGATCACGAATCGCTGTGGACAGCGGTCGCCCAGCTCCTCCGGGCACAGGTGTCCGAAGCCGTGTGGTTCTCCACCTTCCAGGACGTCTCGGCGCTCGAGAGCGACCCGTCGACGTTGCGCCTGAGCGCCCCCAACAGCCACATCCGCGACCGGATCCTCTCCCGCTACCACGCGCTCGTGCGCGACGCGCTCGACGAGGTCGGTGCGGGCCACCGCCAGCTCGAGGTGGACGTGCAGGTCGTGGACGTGTTCGTGGACGAACCGGTGGAGCCGCTGCGCCTCGACGTCGAGCGCTACGCCGAGGCGGTCGTCGCGGGCAACGGCGAGCCGGGGCGCCAGAACGGCCTGGACGCGGCGGGCCTGAACCCGCGCTACACCTTCGAGACCTTCGTCAAGGGCGCCTCGAACCAGTTCGCGCTGGCCGCGGCGCTGCGCGTGGCGGAGACGCCCGGTCGCAGCTACAACCCGCTGTTCATCTACGGCCAGGCGGGCCTCGGCAAGACCCACCTGCTCCACGCGATCGGCCACTACGTCCACCACCACTACCAGCACGACGTGGTCCGGTACGTGAGCACCGAGGCGTTCCTGAACGAGTACGTCGACGGGATCCGCACCAACACGATCGCGAGCTTCAAGCGCCGCTACCGCGACATCGACGTGCTCCTGATCGACGACATCCAGTTCATGGAGGGCAAGGAGGGCCTCCAGGAGGAGTTCTTCCACACGTTCAACTCGCTCCACGGCGCCAACAAGCAGATCGTGATCTCGAGCGACCGCATGCCGGACGCGATCCCGACGCTCGAGGAGCGCCTGCGGGGCCGCTTCAAGTGGGGCCTGATCACCGACGTCCAGCCTCCGGACCTGGAGACGCGCCTCGCGATCCTGCGCAACAAGGCCGAGCGCGACGACAGCCGCGTGCCGGCCGAGACGCTCGAGCTGATCGCGTCCCGGGTCACCACCAACATCCGTGCCCTCGAGGGCGCCCTCATCCGGGTGACCGCCTACGCGAGCCTCAACAACGTCCCCATCAGCACCCACCTCGCGGAGCAGCTCCTCAGCGACCTCCTCACCGACACCATCGTCAAGCCGCGCACCGACGAGGAGCTCCTCCAGCAGATGGCCGTCATCCTCGGCTTCAGCGTCGAGGCCTTGCGGGGCAAGAGCCGCCAGCGCCCGCTCGTCACCGCGCGGCAGGAGGCCATGTACGTCTTCCGCGAGCTCACCGACCTGAGCTACCCGAGCATCGCCCGCCTCTTCGGCGGACGCGACCACACCACCGTCATCCACGCCGTCGACAAGATCCAGCGGCTGATGAAGGAGCGCAAGCAGATCTACGACCAGGTCACCGACCTCGTCCAGCGGCTGAAGACCAGCTGAGCCGGATGGGGAAGCGACCGGTGTTGCCGCCTGTGCACATCCTGGGGATCGGCGGCAGACGCAGTGGACAGCACCTCCGCCGTCCACCGAACCACACGGGTGTGATCCTCCGCCTGGGGACGCCGGTGGATGCCCCTGGGGATCGGGATCGGCGCCCTACGCTGGCCCGACCTGGGGTTGTGCACAATCCACAGCCCTTATCACTGTCATCATCATCTGAAACGCAGACGTGATGAGAAAGGTTGCCCTGTGAAGTTCCGCTGCGAACGAGAGTCGCTGGCCGATGCGCTCGCCACCGCCGGCCGTGCGGCCACCGGCCGGACCGGCACCCTCCCGGTGCTGTCCGGGCTGCGCCTCGAGCTCGCGGGCGACCGCCTGACGATCACCGGCACCGACCTCGACCTGACGATCCAGCTGGAGCTGGCGGTCGGCGGTGACGTCGACGGCGGCACCGTCCTCCCGGCCCGCCTGGCCTCCGACATCGTGCGGTCGCTGCCCCCGGGACGCGTCGAGGTGGTGGCCGAGGCCGACGACGTGCGGATCAGCAGCGGCCGCTCGCAGTTCAGCGTCCGACCGCTGTCGCTCGACGACTACCCGCGCGTCGCCGCGCCGGCCTCGAGCGCCGTCACCCTGGACGCCGCCGCGTTCGGCGACGCGCTCCGCCAGGTCGTGCGGGCGGCGAGCACCGACGAGGCCCGGCCGATCCTGACCGGGGTCCTGCTCGCGGCGGAGAACGACGGTCTGCGCCTCGTCGCGACGGACTCGTACCGGCTCGCGGTGCGGGACCTCCCGGGCGTGAGCGTGCTCGGCGCGGACCAGAAGGTGCTCGTGCCCGGGCGCGCCCTCGGCGAGCTGCAGCGCCTGCTGGGCGGCGGCGGCGAGGTGACCCTGCGCCTGGGCGAGCGCGACGCCACCTTCGAGGTGGGCTCGACCCGGCTCACCACGCGGCTCATCGAGGGCGAGTTCCCGAACTACCGCCAGCTGATCCCGCAGAGCCACCCGAACACGCTCACGGTCGAGCGCGAGCCGCTCCTCGAGGCCATCCGCCGGGTGAAGATCCTCGCTCGCGACGCGACGCCGGTGCGGTTGCAGATCGCCGCGGACGGGCTCAAGCTGACCGCGATCACCCAGGACGTCGGCAACGCCACGGAGGAGCTCGACGCCTCGTCCGTCGGCAGCGAGCTGACCGTCGCGTTCAACCCCGACTACCTCGCCGCCGGCATCGAGGCGGCGGGTGCCGAGCAGGTGACGCTGTCGACGATCGACGGGCTGAAGCCGGCGGTCGTGCGGGGCGTCGACCGTGACGACTACCTGTACCTGCTGATGCCGGTGCGGGTCCCCTGAGCGGACCGGCTCGTAGCCTCCGGGTGTGATCGTCACGCGGCTCGAGCTCGTCGAGTTCCGGAACTACGAGTCCGCGACCTTCCACCTGACCCCGGGGACCACGGCCGTGATCGGTCGCAACGGGCAGGGCAAGACCAACCTCGCGGAGGCGCTCGCGTACCTCGCGACGCTCGAGAGCTTCCGCGGCGCCCCGCCGGAGGCGCTCGTGCGGGTGGGGGCCGACGCCGCCGTGGTGCGCGCCACGGTCCTGCACGACGACGGGCGCGAGGTCACGGTCGAGGCGGAGCTCTCCCGCGTCGGGCGCAACCGGGTCCTCGTGAACCGCCAGAAGCTCGGGCGGTCGCGCGACCTCCTGGGGGTCGTGCGCGTCAGCGTGTTCTCCCCGGACGACCTCGCGATCGTGAAGGAGGGCCCCGCGGAGCGGCGCCGCTTCCTGGACGACGCCCTCGTGTCGCTGGCGGTGAAGTACGACGCCATGCGCCTCGAGCTCGACCGCGTGCTGCGGCAGCGGAACACGCTGCTCAAGCAGGCCGCCGGTCGGTTGGACGAGGGGTCGGGGCTGACGCTCGACGTGTGGGACGCCCGCCTCGCCGAGCTCGGCGACCGCTTCGGTCACGCCCGCGCGGTGCTCGTCGCGCGCCTCGCGCCGATGGTGCAGGAGGCGTACGAGCAGCTCGCGGGCGCGCTCGCACCGGTCGAGCTGCGCTACGAGCCGCCCTGGCGGGCGCGCGGCCTCGCCGAGGCGCTCGGCCGCTCGCGGGCCGACGACGTGCGGCGGGCCACCTCGACGACGGGTCCGCACCGCGACGAGCTCGACGTCGTCCTGCGGGGGATGCCGGCCCGGACGCACGCGTCGCAGGGCGAGCAGCGGACCCTGGCGCTGGCCCTGCGGCTCGCGGCGCACCGGCTGGTGGCCGAGCGGGCCGGCAGCGCGCCGCTGCTCGTGCTCGACGACGTGCTCTCCGAGCTCGACGACTCGCGGGCCACGGCGCTGCTGGAGCACCTGCCGGCGGGTCAGGTGCTGCTCACGACGGCGGCGGCCCTGCCGGCGGCGGCCCGGCCGGACACGGTGCTGCGGATCGACGCGGGTACCGTCGTCGCCGTGGGAGCCGCATGAGCCGTGATCCGGTGCCGCTGTCGGACGCGCTCGGTGGCGTCGTCCGCTCGCTGCGGGGACCGGCCGCGACGGTCAGCACGAGCTCGCTGGGCGGCGTCTTCGGCAGGTGGGAGGAAGCCGTGGGGGCGGCGGTCGCCCGTCACGTCCAGCCGGTCAAGCTCCACGGGGCGACGCTCGTGGTCGAGGTGGACGACCCGGCGTGGGCGACGCAGCTGCCGTTCCTCGAGACGAACCTGCGGGCCCGCCTCGAGCAGGTCACCGGCGCGGTGGTGGAGCGCTTCGAGGTGCGGGTCGCGCGCCCGCGCTGAGCTGCTCCTCCAGCCTCGCCCTCCACCGCTGCATCACACCCCTGCGGTAGGATGAAGGCCCATCGCGACACCGCTTCCGGGCTCGCTCCGGGCCCGTCCCCAGCACGGTGGTCGCCAACGACAGCGCAGGTCACTGCCTGTTCCTCCCGCAACGATCGAGGTGCGCGTGCCCGCTGATGCCAACAGAGGAAACGACGACTACGGCGCGAAGGACATCCAGGTGCTGGAGGGCCTCGACCCGGTCCGCAAGCGTCCGGGGATGTACATCGGCTCCACCGGGCTGGCCGGCCTGCACCACCTGATCTGGGAGGTGGTCGACAACTCCGTCGACGAGGCGATGGCGGGCTACTGCACCCGGATCGGCGTCACGCTGCTGGCCGACGGAGGCTGCCGGGTCGACGACAACGGGCGCGGCATCCCCGTGGACCCGTACCCGTCGGGCCCGCACAAGGGGAAGAGCGCGGCCGAGGTGGTGCTCACGGTGCTCCACGCCGGCGGCAAGTTCGGCGGCGAGGGCTACAAGGTGTCCGGCGGGCTCCACGGTGTCGGGGTGAGCGTCGTCAACGCGCTGAGCGAGCGCCTGGTGGTCGAGGTCGACCGCGACGGCCAGCACCACCAGCAGGAGTACGCGAAGGGCGGCAAGCCGCAGGGCAAGATGGCGATCGTCGGCCCGACGCCGGCGCGCGGCCGGACCAGCGGCACCTCGGTCACGTTCTGGCCCGACCCCACCATCTTCGTGGCCGAGGGCACGGAGTTCCTGGCCCGGACCGTCCTCGAGCGGCTCCAGACGATGGCGTTCCTCAACCGCGGCCTCGAGATCGTCTTCCGTGACGAGCGCGAGGGCCGCGAGCAGGAGGTGAGCTTCCAGTACAAGGGCGGCATCGTCGACTTCGTCAAGCACCTCAACGTCTCGAAGGAGGCGCTCTTCTCGAAGGTCGCGCACTACGAGGACGAAGACGCCGACGGCGGGCAGACCCTGGACATCGCGATCCAGTGGAACACCGGCTACCACGAGGGCATCCACGGCTACGCGAACGGCATCTCCACCATCGAGGGCGGGATGCACGTCGAGGGCTTCAAGACCGCGCTCACCAGCGTCGTCAACAAGTACGCCCGCGCGAAGGGGCTCCTCAAGGAGAAGGACGAGAACCTCCTCGGCGAGGACATCCGCGAGGGCATCACCGCGATCGTCTCCGTGAAGCTGCGCGACCCGCAGTTCGAGGGCCAGACCAAGGCGAAGCTCGGCAACGTGCCGATGCGGTCCTTCGTGCAGAAGGCGACGAACGAGCGCCTCGCCGAGTGGCTCGAGGAGAACCCGACGGAGGCCAACCGGCTCGTCAAGAAGGCGCAGGCCGCCGCGCAGGCGCGGATGGCGGCCAAGAACGCCCGCAACGCCATCCGGCGCAAGACCGCCCTGTCGGGCGCCGGCATGCCCGACAAGTTGAAGGACTGCACGAGCGGCAACCCGGACGAGAGCGAGCTGTTCATCGTCGAGGGCGATTCGGCCGGTGGCACCGCGCTCGACGCCCGCGACCCGCGCACGCAGGCCATCCTGCCCATCCGCGGCAAGATCCTGAACGTCGAGCGGGCGCGGCTCGACAAGATGCTGAAGAACAACGAGGTGCAGAACCTGATCACCGCCATCGGCGGCGGGGTGGGCGAGGAGTTCGACGCCGCCAAGGCCCGCTACCACAAGGTGATCGTGCTGGCCGACGCCGACGTGGACGGCAGCCACATCCGCACCCTCCTGCTCACGTTCTTCTACCGCCAGATGCGGCCGCTGGTGGAGTCCGGCTACGTCTACATCGCGCAGCCGCCGCTGTACTCGACCGAGGTGGGCAAGGAGAAGGTGTACCTGAAGGACGACGTGGCCAAGGCACGGTTCCTCGAGGACCGGCCGAACCACAAGAAGGACTTCCAGCGGCTGAAGGGCCTGGGCGAGATGGACTGGCAGGAGCTGCGGGGTACGACGATGGACGCCGCGTCCCGCACGCTGCTGCAGGTCACCGTCGAGGAGGCCGCCCTGGCCGACGAGATCATGAGCGTCCTGATGGGTGAGAACGTGGACCTCCGCAAGCAGTTCATCACCACCAACGCCCGCGACGTGAGGAACCTGGACTTCTGATGAGCGACGACGACACGAACCTCCCCGGCGACGTGCCGGCCGACGATCCCGCCGACGCCGCGGCCGCGGCGGACGGTGCGGCGGCCGCAGCGGCCGCCAACGCCACCGACGACATCGCGCTCGCGGTCCAGCCCGTCGCGCTCCAGGACGAGATGGAGCGGAGCTTCCTCGACTACGCGATGTCGGTCATCATGTCCCGCGCGCTCCCGGACGTGCGCGACGGCTTGAAGCCGGTGCACCGCCGGATCATCTGGGACATGGAGGAGCAGGGGTTCCGCCCGGACCGCCCGTTCGTGAAGTCCGCCCGCGTCACCGGGGACACGATGGCGAAGTACCACCCGCACGGCGACAGCGCGATCTACGACGCGCTCGTCCGGATGGCCCAGCCGTTCTCGCTGCGCCACCCGCTCATCGACTTCCACGGCAACTACGGCAGCCCCGACTTCGGGCCGGCCGCCTCGCGCTACACCGAGTGCCGGTTGCACCCGCTGGCGATGCAGCTCCTCGCCGACATCGACGAGGACACGGTCGACCGCGTCCCCACGTACGACGGCACGCGCGAGGAACCCCTCGTGCTGCCGTCGCGGTTCCCGAACCTGCTCGTCAACGGGAGCCAGGGCATTGCGGTCGGGATGGCGACCAACATCCCCCCGCACAACCTGGGCGAGGTGATCGACGCGACCGTGCACCTCATCGAGCACCCCGAGGCCACCGCCGACGACCTGATGCAGTTCGTGAAGGGCCCCGACTTCCCCACGGGCGGCAGCATCCTCGGTCGAGCCGGGATCATGGACGCCTACCGGACCGGTCGCGGCAGCATCAAGATGCGCGCCAAGGCGGCGATCGAGGAGACCCGCCGTGGCGGCTACCAGATCGTGGTGACGGAGCTGCCCTACCAGACGAGCTGCTCGGCGATCGCCGGGCGGATCCAGGAGCTCGTCGACGGCGGCGAGCTCGACGGCATCAGCGACGTGAACGACGGCTCCTCGGGCGGCAAGACGCACCTCGTCGTCACGCTCAAGCGCGACGCGAACCCGAACGTCGTGCTGAACAACCTGTACAAGCTCACGCAGCTCCAGACGAGCTTCGGGGTCAACATGGTCGCCCTGGTCGACGGGGTGCCCCGCACGCTGACCCTCGTCGATGCGCTCCACGGCTACATCCGCCACCAGGTGGACGTCATCACGCGGCGGACCAACTTCCGCCTGGACCGCGCCCGCAAGCGCGAGCACCTCCTCGAGGGCCGGATCAAGGCCCTCAACGTGATCGACGCGATCATCGCCCTGATCCGCGCGAGCGACGACACGGCCGCCGCGAAGGCCGGCCTGATGGCCGAGCCGTACGAGTTCTCGGAGCTCCAGGCCCAGGACATCCTCGAGATGCGCCTCTCCCAGCTGACCCGCCTCAGCCGCATCGACCTGGAGCAGGAGCTGTCCGACGTGCAGGAGCGGATCATCGAGCTGCAGTCGATCCTGGACGACCCGGCGAAGCTGCGCGGCGTCATCACCTCGGAGCTCAGCGCGATCCGAGAGGGCTTCGCGACGCCGCGCGTGTGCGAGATCGCGCTCGACAGCGGTGACATGAGCATCGAGGACCTGACGGACGACAAAGAGCTCGTGATCGTGATGACCGAGGCCCAGTACGTGAAGGCCGTGCCGGCGGCGAACTTCAAGACGCAGGGCCGCGGCGGCCGAGGCGTCAGCGGAGGCAAGCTGAAGGCCGACGACATCGTCCGCCACGTCATCTTCACGACCTCCCACGCGTTCCTGCTGTTCTTCTCCAACCGCGGCCGCGTGTACCGGCTGCGGGCGCTCGAGATCCCCGAGCGGGAGCGCACGGCCAAGGGGATGCCGATCGTCAACCTGCTGCCGTTGCAGCCCGGCGAGACCATCCAGGCGATCATCGACACGCGTGACTTCGCCGGCGAGCGGTACCTGTTCTTCGCGACCCGGAAGGGGACGGTCAAGAAGACGCCGTTCCACGAGTACGACTCCTCGCGGCGCGACGGCCTCATCGCGCTCAACCTCCGCGACGGTGACGAGTTGGTCCGCGTCATCGAGACGAGCGGCACCGATGACATCTTCATGGTCACCAGGAGCGGGTCGACGATCCGCTTCAGCGAGGACGAGGTGCGTGCGATGGGTCGCGCGGCCGGCGGCGTGCGCGGCATGAAGCTGCGCGACGGCGACGAGCTGGTCAGCGTCGACGTCGCCCGTGACGACACCGCGATCCTGCTGATCACCGAGTCCGGGTACGGCAAGCGCACCCAGCTGGACCGGTTCAACCGGCAGGGCCGAGGTGGCCAGGGCGTGATCGGCATCCGGCTGACGGGGCGCAAGGGCAAGGTCGTCGCGGCGTTCATGGTCGGCCTCGACGACGAGATCGTGGCCGTGTCGAGCGGCGGGGTGACGATCCGGATGGGCGTCCGTGAGATCAGCTCGCAGGGCCGGGACGCGACCGGCGTGCGGATCATGAGCCTCGACGACGGGCAGACGGTCGCCTCCGTGGCGCCGATCCTCGCCAGCGACGAGGACTAGTCGCCCCGCCGACGCGGTCGCGTCGGCCGTCGCGCTCCGGCGCCCCCGTCGCGCTCCGGCGCCTCCTCGGTCGACGTGGTGGAGGTGCAGCGGATGGCAGCGGAGCGACGAGACCGGCCGGTGCGGACTGACCGGGGGCAGGCGGTGCCGCTGCTGCTCGCCGTGGTCGTCCTGTGCGCGCTCGCAGCCGTCGCGGTCGGTCGCGCCGGCGCAGCGCTCGTGGCCCACCAGCGCGCGCAGCAGGCGGCCGACGCCGCGGCCCTGGCCGGCGTCGACGGCGGCGAGCGCCGCGCCTCGGCGATCGCAGCGGCGAACGGCGCGACGGTGGAGGCGTTCCACCGTGAGGTCGTCACCGGCGCCCGACTCGACGTCGTGACGGTGACCGTGACGGTCCGCGCTGGCGGGTCGTCGGCGACGGCTCGGGCGACGAACGGGCCCTGATCCCGCCGCGCCGTTCGCGGCGGGCCGGTTCTCTATGCTCGTCGGCGTGACCAGTGGCGACGCCGGCGATCCCCAGCAGGCGGCGCCGAGCGCGAAGCGGCGTCAGCCGGTGAAGCGTCCCTCCCCGAGCTCCGGCGATCCACGGGTGGACGACACCGGCGCGCGGGGCGTGCAACGTGCGAACGGTGCGTCGGCGAGACCGAAGCCTCGGCGCGGCGGCTCCTCACGTGCGGTCGATCCGCTCGCGCACGTGAACGGCGTCGGCGACGGAGCGACCCGTCCCGCGGTCCTCGCCACCGAGGCGATGCCCGTGATCGTCCCGGCCGAGCCCGCGGTCCGAGCCGGGGCGCCGCGGCCCGCAGCCGCTGCGAGCGCACCCGCCGGCGCACCGGCGACGGTGGCAGCGCCGGCGGTCGCCCCGGCGCCCGCGCCGGCCCCGGCGCCCGCGCCGGCTCCGATCCCGTCGCCTGCGCCCGCGCCGCCCCGCACCGTCACCGACGCGACGGTCGTGGCCCCCCCGGCACCGGTGCCGCCACCCGCTCCCGTCGTCGAGACCGCCGCGGTCCCGCTCATCGACGTCGACCTGGACGACGACGACCGTCGCGGCGTCGTCCTGCGACGGCGCCCCCGCCCACGGGTGCGGCGCGTCACGCGGATCGTGCGCCACGTCGACACCTGGAGCGTGTTCAAGGTCGCGCTCGTGTTCCACGCGGTGCTCTACCTGACGTGCCTCACGGCCGGGGTGCTGCTCTGGAACGTCGCCTACACCACCGGCACCGTCGACAACGTCGAGACGTTCTTCGAGCAGTTCGGCTGGGAGAGCTTCGAGTTCAACGGCGGAGAGATCTACCACAGCGCCTGGATCGCCGGGCTCTTCGTCGCCATCGGGCTGACGGGCGCTGCCGTCCTGCTCGCGACGCTGTTCAACCTCATCACGGACCTCGTCGGCGGGGTGCGGGTCAGCGTGCTCGAGGAGGAGGTGGTCGCCCGGCAGCTGTCCCGCGAGCAGGTCGCGGCGGCTCGTGATCGACGCCGTGCGCGGCGGGACGAGCGTGCACGCGCGGCGACCGCCGAGGCCGAGGCGGGCACGCCGCACCGGGTCCCCGCCGACGGCGGCCCGCCGACCCAGCGGGTCGAGCTCGACCCCACGCCTGATCGCGGTTGAGTGTCGGGTCGCCGCCCCGGTAGCCTAACGACCCGCGTCAGCGGGGCTATAGCTCAGTCGGTTAGAGCGCATCCCTGATAAGGATGAGGTCACAAGTTCGATTCTTGTTAGCCCCACGGTGAGACTCCTGCGCCGAGCTCTGTTCGCCGTGTCGCTGGGCACGCTCGTGGCAGCGGCCATGCGCGTGCGCGGCAAGGGCGGCGTGCCCCCGCAGTCCGGTGGCTGGAAGGAGCTCCAGGTGACCCCGCCCTCCTCGCCCGACGCGTGAGCCCGTCTGCGCGGGACGCCACGCCCATCGCCGGCGTGGCGGGAGCGGGCGTCACCGGAGCCACCGCGGGTCGCCTCCTCGCGCAGCGCGGGTGGCACGTCGCCTGGTTCGATCCGGACCGCTCGGCGTCGGCGCGGGCCGTGCGCCGCTGGGGCGGTGTCGCCGTCGACGACCCGGCCGAGCTGCAGGCGGCCGACGTGGTGGTCCTCGCCGGGCCGCGCCCGCACGCTCCCCACGCCGCGGACCTCGTGGTGGCCGGACGCCCCGTCGTGTCCGTCGCGGACGACCCCGACGACGTCCACGAGCTGCTCGCGCTCGACGACATCGCGCTGCACCACGGCACGCCGCTCGTCGTCGGCGCCGGGCTCGCACCGGGCCTCACCGGGCTGATCGCCGCGCACCTGGCGGCGCAGCTCGACGTCGCCGAGGAGATCCACGTGGCGGTGCACGGCACCGGCGGGCCCGCCTGCGCCCGGCAGCACCACCGGGCGCTCGGCTCGACCTCGACCGGCTGGCACGACGGCGAGTGGATCGTCCGCCCGGGTGGCAGCGGACGGGAGCTGTGCTGGTTCCCGGAGCCCATCGGCGCCCTCGACTGCTACCGGGCCGCCGTCGCGGATCCGCTGGTGCTGCACCGGGCGTTCCCGTCCGCCCAGCGGATCTCGGCGCGCGTCTCGGCGACACGTCGCGACCGGCTGACGGCGCGGCTGCCGATGCTGGCGCCCCCGCGGCGCACCGGCGACGTCGGCGCGGTGCGGATCGAGGTGCGCGGCGCGCTGGCGAGCGGGGAGCGGATGACGCACGTCGCCGGCGCCGGTGGGCGCGCGGGGGAGATGGCGGGCGCGGTGGCGGCCGTCGCGGCGTTGCGCTGCGTACCGTGGCACACGGGCCGCCGGTGGTCCGCCGGGGCGCACGTGACCGGGCAGGACGCCCAGCTCGGCGACGAGCTCCTCGCCGACCTCGCGTCGCTCGGCGTGGCGCTCCAGGAGTTCACGGGCGTCGCGCGCGCGACGGCGTGGTGAGCGGCGCTGGTAGAACGGTCCGGTGAGCGATCCACTCCACCCGGCGGCGCCGGAGATGCGGCTGCCGTGGTTGCCGCCCGGGCGCACGGTGCGGCTGGAAGGTCGTGGCGAGGCGTTCGTCCGGTGGCACCAGCACGAGGATCCGACGCGCCCGACCGTGCTCCTGCTCCACGGCTGGACCGCCAGCGCGGACCTGCAGTTCTTCACCGCGTACGAGGCGCTCGCCGAGCACTACTCCTTCGTGGCGGTCGACCACCGCGGCCACGGCCGCGGTCTGCGCACCTCCACCGTGTTCCAGCTCGAGGACGCGGCGGACGACGCGGCCGGCGTCGTGCGCGAGCTCGGCATCTCCGAGGTCATCGCCGTCGGCTACTCGATGGGCGGCCCGATCGCGCTCCACCTGGCGGATCGCCACCCGGAGCTGGTGCGGGCGATCGTCGTCCAGGCCACGGCGCTCGAGTGGCGTGAGACGCGCCACGAGCGGCTGCGGTGGAAGACCCTGCGGCTGCTCGGGCCGATGATGCGCTCGTGGGCGTACCCGACGTGGTTGCGGTTCGCGATCCGGCGCCTGCTCGGTGCCGACCACGAGCTGCTGCCGTACGCGGCCTGGCTCGAGGCCGAGACCCGCCGGGGCGACAACCTCACGATCCTCCAGGCCGGGCGCGCGCTCAGCCGCTACGACGCGCGCCCGTGGGCCGGGCGCCTCGAGCGACCGGCAGGCGCGCTGATCACCACCCACGACCGCCTCGTCCAGCCCCGCAAGCAACGGGCGCTCGCCGAGCTGCTGCGGGCCCACGTCGTCGAGGTCGACGGCGACCACCTCGTGCCGTGGGAGCGGCCGCGGCTGTTCAGCGACGCGACGCTGAGCCTGGTCGATCACCTGAGCGGCCGCCGACCGAGCCCGGCCCGCCGACCGGAGCCGCTCGAGCCGGCCGCCGGCGACGCGCGGTCCTCGCACGTCGACGCCTGAGGTCCGTCAGCCGCCGTCCCTCGGCACGTCCAGCGCCGCGTCCTTGGCCGCTCGCACCTCGAGCTCCGTGAGGCGGTCGCTCATCCGCTCGATCGCGTCGGTCAACCGGTCGAGCTGGTCGCCGATCCCCGTCGTGGTGGCGACGTCGTTGAGCGACAGGCGGACGGCGGCGATCTCCCGGGCGAGGAACTCGGTGTCGGCCTGCGTCCGCTCGGCCACGCGGCGGTCGTTGTCGAGCTGCTGGCGGTCGCGCTGCTCCTGGCGGTTCTGCGCGAGCAGGATCAGCGGCGCGGCGTACGCCGCCTGGGTCGAGAACGCCAGGTTGAGCAGGATGAACGGGTACGGGTCCCACCGCAGCAGGGCCGAGGCGACGTTGATCGTGATCCACACCGACACGATGGCGGTCTGCACGACGAGGAACCGCGCGGTCCCGAGCGTGCGCGCGATCGACTCGCTGAACTGCCCGAACGCGTCGGGGTCGTAGTGGATCCCGAACCGGCGCGCTCGCCGGGGGCTGGTCAGGTCGTCGCGCCGCGCCATCACGCACGCTCCCGTGCGTACGCGGTGCTGCCGACACCCCCTGCGGCGGCGCCGGCGCCGGCGCGAGCGGTCGGTCCGGCGAGCGGCGTGCCCGAGCGGCGGCGCTGGCGCCACCCGGTCGGCAGGGTCCGGTCGAGGACGTCGTCCACGGTGATCGCGCCGAGCAGCCGGCCGCTCTCGTCGCAGACGCCCACCGCGAGCATGTTGTAGCTCGCGATCCGCTCGGCGACCTCGCGCTCGGGCAGGTCGGGCGGGATCACCGGCTCCTGCTCCAGGATCCGGCCGAGCTCCATGCTCGGCGGCTCGCGCAGCAGTCGCTGGAAGTGGACGACACCGAGGTACTGGCCCGTCGGCGGCTTGAACGGCGGCTGCACGACGAACACCTGCGCTGCGATGCTGACGAGCCAGTCCGGGTCGCGGATCTCGGCGAGCGCCTCGGCCACGGTCGAGGTGGGGCCCCGCACGATGATCTCGGGCGTGAGCAGCGAGCCCGCCGTGCCCTCCTCGTAGGCGAGGAGGCGGCGCATGACGTCGGCGTCCTCGGCGTCCATCGCCTCGAGGACCCGGCTGCGCTGCTCGCCCGGCATCTCGGCGAGGAGGTCGGCGAGGTCGTCGTACTCCATCTCCTCGAGCACGCCGATCAGGCGGTCGAGGTCGAGCCCCTCGATCATCCGCAGCTGCTCCGCCTCGGGGAGCTCCTCGAGGAGGTCGGCGAGGCGCTCGTCGTCCATCGCCGCCGCGAGCTGCTTGCGGTGCGCGAGCGGCAGGGCCCGCACGACGCCGGCCACGTCGCTCGGGTGCATGTCGCGCAGGCGCGCGGCCTCGGCGGCCATCTCGCCACCGGCCTCGGAGGCGAAGACCGACGGGACCTCGTCCCAGTCGAGCAACCGGTAGCTCGGCCGGCGCCGCAGCGTGCTGCGCCGCGCGAGGCGGACCTTCGCGATCTCCCACCACGTCTGGCGGCCGTCGGTGCCGGGGCGCAGGGCGACGTCGCTGACGGTCTCGTCGCCGATGCGGCGGTCGATGAGGTCGCGCCCGATCAGCAGCTCGCCGCTGCGCGGCTTGAACGGGTTGAGGTCGACGTCCCAGCTGCGCAGCCGCGCGCCGTCCGCGTCGAGCTGGCCGATGCGGGCGCCGTTGACGAAGATCCGCCGCCGCTGGCTCGTGGCGACGAAGCCGAGGACGCGTGGCGGTGAGCCGTGCTGCGGGGGGACGATCACGATGTCGTCGAGCCGCCCGATCACCGCGCCGCCGGCGTCGAGCAGGGGCAGGCGCATGACCCTGAACGCGTAGATGAGGTCGCCTGCCATGGCGCCAGGCTACTCCGGGTGCGCGACGCGGCGCCGGGGACGGCCGGTGTCAGCCGGCCCGCTCGACCGCCACGAGCGTGTCGCTGTACGCCACGCCTCCGCCCCAGTCGGTCAGGGTGTCGTTCGTCAGGGAGTTGGCGACGAGTCCGTCGGGGTGGTGGCGGCTCCACCATCCGAACGGGATCGCGACGACGGCCGGCCGGAGCCGGGCCGTGATGCGGGCCGGCACGCACAGCGACGCCCGGTCGTTCCACACCCGCACCGCGTCGCCGTCCGCGACGCCGAGCGCCGCGGCGTCGCTCGCGCACAGCTCGAGGTACGGCCCGCCCTCGGCGGGACCGTGCTTCGGCAGCTGCGAGTAGCTCGAGTTCAGGAACCGCGCGTGCTGCTTGGGGGTGAGCAGCGCGAACGGGAACCGGCGCCGCAGCTCGTCGTCACCGACGAGCGACTCGCGCGGCGGGACGAACGTCGGCAGCGCCGGCCGGCCGAGCGCCACGAGCGCCGAGCTGACCAGCTCCACCTTGCCGCTCGGCGTCGGGAACTCGCCGTCGCCGAAGGGGCGCCCGTCGTCGGGGTACGGCACGCGCGCGAAGCCGTCGCGGCGCAGCGCGTCGACGTCCACCGACGGCAGCGCCTCCCGGATCACCGTCATGTCGTCCGCGTGCAGCGCCGGGTCGTCGAAGCCCATCGCCGCCGCGAGCCGCCGGTGCAGCTCGCTGTTGGACACGGCCTCGCCGACGGGCTCGATCGCCGCCTCGTTCCAGCCCAGGTACAGGTGGCCCCACGACGGCACGACGTCGCTGGCCTCGATCTGCGTGGTCGCCGGCAGCACGATGTCGGCGTAGCGGGCCGTGTCCGTCAGGAACTGCTCGTGCACCACGGTGAACAGGTCGTCGCGCGACATGCCGCGGCGGATGGCCTCGACGTTCGGGGTGACGACCATCGGGTTGGCGTTCCACACGACCATCGCCCGCACCGGCGGGTCGAGGTGGGGATCGGTCAGGATCTCGCCGAGGCGGCTCATGTTCAGCCACCGTGGCCGCCGGTCGCCGAGCAGCTCGGGCCGCTCGAGCGCCGAGCCGTCGACGACCGGGTCGGTCCACGCGCCGATGCTGCGGGAGTAGCCGCCGCCGCGGTCGCGCCACGCGCCGACGAGCGCGGGCAGGCAGGCGAGCGTGCGGAAGAACATCGCGCCGTTCTCGTGGTGCTCCGCGCCGACCAGCGTGCGGATCGCCACCGGGCGGACGGTGCCGTACAGCCGGGCGAGCTCCTCCACCTCGCCTGCGTCGAGGCCGCACACGGACGCCGCACGCGCGGGCGTCCAGTCGCGCACGTGGTCGACGAGCTCGGCGTAGCCGACGGTGTGGGCGTCGACCCACTCGCGATCGACCAGGCCGTCGCGCACCAGCACGTGCATCATCGCCAGCATCAGCGCGATGTCGGTGCCGGGGAGGGGTTGCACGAACCGGTCGGCGCTGTCCGCGGTGAGCGTGCGAATGGGGTCGATCACGACGACCTGCGCACCGTCGGCGCGCGCCGCCTCGATGGTCGGCCACAGGTGACGGTTCGTGAGGCGCGTGTTCGTGCCCCACAGGAGGATCAGCCGGGAGTGGCGCAGCTCCTGCGGATCGAGCGAGCGCTTCGTCCCGTTGGTCATCGCGACCCCGGCGCCGACGGTGGGACCGCACAGCGCGCGCACGAGGCGGGTGGCTCCGAGGCGGTTCCAGAACCGCTCCGGGAACCCCATCGCCAGCAGGCTCTGGTTGCCCGCGTCGCTGTAGGGGAGGATCGCCTCGGGGCCGTGGTCCGCGACCACCGCGTGGAGCCGGGACGCGATCTCGCCGAGGGCCTCGTCCCACGTGGTCGGCTCGAACCGGCCCTCGCCCTTCGGGCCCACCCGGCGCAACGGCGTCGTGATCCGCTGCGGGTCGTAGACGCGGTCGACGAACCGGTTCACCTTCGGGCACAGCTCGCCCGCGCTGTACGGGTGCGCCGGGTTGCCGCGCAGGCGGACCGCGACCTCCCGGCCGGCCACCTGCTCCACGGTGACGTGCCACCCGCAGCTGTCGGGGCAGTCGTGGTGGCAGGTGCCGTGCACGGTCCGCACGACGCCCGCCGTGGTCGGATCGTCCACCGCGGTCATGTCCGCAGAGGCTACGCCTCGGCGGGAGGGGGCTCGGGCGGGTTCCGGACGTCGCGCCGCGCTCAGCGCAGGAGCACCGGCCCGAGGACCTCACCGGCCAGGGCGACGGCCTCGGCGTCGTGCGCGTCCGGCATGTTGACGACCAGCCCGTCGAGGCCTGCGTCGAGCAGGTCCTGCACCTGCTCCTGCACCGCTGGCGCGTCACCCATCAGGAACATCCCTCGCACCCGGGCGAGCAGGTCGGCGGGGAGGTCCTCGAGGCGCGAGACGCCGAACCGCCCGAGGATCTTGGCCTGCGCCTCCTCCATCGTGCGGCCGACGACCAGCGTGCCGAGCCGCGTCCGCGTGATCGCGGCGGGGTCGCGCCCGAGCCGCTCGCAGTGCCCGTCGAGCACGTCCATCAGGTGGCGCACGGCGCTCGGCTCGCCGAAGACGTTGCACGCGTCGGCGTACTGGGCGACCATCCGCAGCGTCTTGCGCTCGCCGCTGCCGCCGATGAGCACCGGCGGCCCGCCGGGCTGGATCGGTCGGGGCACGTTCATCGCGTCGGTGACGCGGAACCACTTCCCCTCGAACGTCGTGGTCGGCTCGGTGAACATGCTCTTGACGATCTGGAGGCCCTCCTCCAGCTTCTCGAACCGCTCGGTGAACGTCCCGAAGTCGTACCCGTAGCTCTGGTGCTCGAGCTCGAACCAGCCGGCGCCGATGCCCCAGATGGCGCGCCCGCCGGAGATGACGTCGAGGCCGGTGACCGTCTTCGCGAGGAACGCGGGGTTCCGGTAGGTCATCCCGCCCACCATCGCGCCGAGGCGCACGCGCGACGTGCGTGCCGCCAGCGCCGTCAGGAGGGAGTACGCCTCGAACATCGGCTCGCTCGGCGCCCCCAGGCCCGGCAGCTGGTAGAAGTGGTCCATCACCCACACGCTGTCGAAGCTGGCGGCCTCGGCCGTGGTGGCGATGCCGGCGACCCGCTCGAAGAGCTGGTCGTCGGGGACGCCGGGGTAGGTGAACAGCGGGATCTGCAGGCCCATCCGGATCAGGGGGGTGGTGGCGGTCATGCAAATGACCCTACGTCATCTCCCTCCGCGAGCCGGCCGGCACGGTCAGTGCCCCCGGCGGACCCACTCCTCGAGCATCGGGGCCTCCGCGGCGATCGTGGTCGACTCGCCGTGACCGGTGTGCACGACCGTCTCGGGCGGGAGCGTGAGGAGGTGCCGGCGGATGCTGTCGATGATGGTCGGGAAGTGGCTGTGGCTGCGCCCCGTGGCGCCGGGCCCGCCGCAGAACAGGGTGTCGCCGCTGAACACGGTCCCGCTGCCCGCGTCGTGGAAGCAGCAGCAGCCGGGCGAGTGACCCGGCGTGTGCAGCACGGCGAGCTCGACGCCACCCGCGCGCAGGACCTCGCCCGGCACCAGCGCCGCGTCGGGCGACGCGCCGGGGTGGACCGCGTCCCACAGCATGCGGTCGTCGGGGTGGAGCAGCACCGGCGCGTCGACCGCGTCCCGCAGGGCGACCGCGGCGCCGATGTGGTCGTTGTGCCCGTGCGTCAGGGCGATCGCCCGCACCCGCCGCCCGCGCACCGCACGGACGATCGGCTCGTGGTCGTGCGCTGCGTCGACGACCACCACCTCACGGTCGTCGCCGACGAGCCAGATGTTGTTGGTCACCTCCCACTCGCCCCCGTCGAGCGCGAACACGCCGTCCGTCGTGACCAGTTCCACTGCCATGCGCCGACCCTATTAGCGTCGCACCCGTCGCGGCGGGGGTCGCCGTGCTCGAGGACGGGGGGCGCCGGTGGCCGACTGGGACATCGTGATCCGGGGCGGCACGGTCGTGGACGGCACCGGCGCCGCGGCGCGGGAGGCGGACGTCGCGATCCGCGGCGACCGGATCGTCGCCGTCGGGGCCCGCCTCGACGGGCGCGGCGTGCGTGAGCTCGATGCCGTCGGGCGCCTGGTCACACCCGGCTTCGTCGACATCCACACCCACCTCGACGCGCAGATCGCGTGGGATCCCCTCGGCACCAGCAGCTGCTGGCACGGCGTCACGACGGTGGTCATGGGCAACTGCGGCGTCACCTTCGCTCCCTGCAAGCCCGAGGACCGTCCGTACCTGGCGGAGCTGATGGAGAGCGTGGAGGACATCCCGCGCGCCGCGATCCTCGACGGGCTGCCCTGGGACTGGGTCACCTACGGCGAGTACCTCACCAGCATGGACCGGCTGCCGAAGGGACCGAACGTCGGCGGGATGGTCGGCCACTGCGCGCTGCGGCACTGGGTGATGGGAGAGCGCGGCCTGGACGAGGCGCCGGCGTCGCCGGAGGACGTCGCGGCCATGGCCGACCTCCTGGACGAGGCCATGCGCGGCGGCGCGCTGGGCGTCAGCACGAGCCGCACGTTCCTCCACAAGGTGCCCGACGGCCGTCCCGTGCCGGGGACGCACGCGACCGAGGACGAGCTGTTCGCGTTCGCCGACGTCCTCGGCCGGCACGGCGCCGGCGTGTTCGAGAGCGCCAGCCGCATCGGCGAGCGGGACCTCGCCGACGGCAGCGAGTACCCGAAGACCCGTGCGGAGCTGGCGTGGATGGGCGAGGTGAGCCGGCGCAGCGGCCGTCCCGTCAGCTTCGGCCTGACCCAGCACGACAGCCGGCCGGACCTGTACCGCCGCGTGATCGAGTTCGCCAAGGAGGAGGGCGCGTCGGGCGCGGTCGTGCGCCCGCAGACCACGGCCCGCAGCGTGGGCGTGCTGTTCAGCCTCGACACCAGGACGGTCTTCGACCGCGCGCCGTCGTGGCGCGCGCTCGTGGCGCTGCCCCACCCCGAGCGCCTGCGGACCCTGCGCGACCCGGCTGCGCGGGACGCCCTCGTGCACGACGCCGAGCGCGTGGGCACCGGCCTCGACCTCGACCTCGTCTACGTGGTGACGCCGCTCACGCCGGGAGCGAGCGCGCGCTACGACCTCGACCCGGCGACCACGCTCGGGGCGATCGCCCGTGCCCGGGGTGTCGCACCCGCGAGGGCGCTCGTCGACCTGCTCCTCGAGACCGACGGCCGGCTCGTGTGCAGCTACGCGTTCTTGAACCAGCGGCTCGACGCGGTGGAGGAGATGCTCGACGACCCGCTGGTCACCCTCGGCCTCGCGGACGCCGGCGCGCACGTGGGGCAGATCCTCGATGCGAGCCAGCCGACCTTCTACCTCTCGTACTGGATCCGCGACCGGCGGCGCTGGAGCATCGAGGAGGCGATCCGCCGGCTCACGAGCGACCCGGCGGACCTGTTCGGCATCACCGACCGCGGCCGGCTCGTGCCCGGCGCCCACGCCGACGTGAACGTGATCGACCTCGACGGCCTGCACCTCCCGGCTCCCTCGTGGGCGAACGACTTCCCGCACGGCGCCGGCCGGTACGTGCAGGCCAGCTCGGGGTTCGACTGGACCCTCGTCAACGGCGAGGTGTTCATGGACCACGGCCGGCACACCGGCGCGCTCGCGGGTCGAGTGGTGCGCAACGCGGCGGTGCGGGCGTGAGCGCCGAGGCGATCCCTGCGCTGCGCCGGGAGACGGCGCTGGCGCTCGACCTGTTCGGCAGCCTCGACGAGCGCGAGTGGGCGGCGCCGAGCGGCTGCGCCGGCTGGCGGGTGCAGGACGTCGCGCAGCACATGGCGAGCACCTACCACACCATCGCCGACCCGTCGTCGATCGACGCGGGCAGCGCGAGCCGGGCCGAGGAGAACGCCGAGGTGCCGGTGCAGGCGCGGCGCGACTGGTCGCCGGCACAGGTGATCGCCGAGTACGTCGAGTGGTCCGAGCGCGGCATCGCCGCGCTGGAGGCGCTGCAGTCCCCGCCGATGCGCGACACCGTCGTGCCCCTGGCCGACCTCGGCAGCCATCCGTTGCACCTGCTGGCGAACGCGATCGTGTTCGACCACTACTGCCACCTGCGCCACGACATCGGCGTCGCGCTCCCGCGTGCCGCCGCGTTCTCCCGAGACGAGGGTTCGCTCAGGGCCACGCTCGAGTGGATGCTGGCCGGCCTGCCGCAGATGTGCCACGCCCAGCTGAGCGCCTGCACGCAGGCGGTGAACCTCCGCTTCGGCGACGTCGGGACCGTGGCGCTGCTGCGACCGGACGGCGAGCGGTGGACGGTCGAGGCCCGCGAGGACCCGTCTCAGCCGGTCGCGACGACCACCGCGCACGACTTCGTCGCCTGGGGCACCAAGCGCGGCGACTGGCGCGCGGCGGGCGTGGAGCTCGGCGGGCCTGGAGCCGATGCCGCCGCCGCGACCCTCGACGCGATCAACGTCATCTGAGCCGGCGCTCGGCGCGCGCCGGCGGAGCCGGTACTGTCGGCGCCCGTGGAGCCGCTGTCGTTCACCTGCCCACGCTGCGGGTCCGGGGTGGCGGACCGCTTCTACGGGCCGTGCGGGGCGTGCCGCGGTCAGCTGCGGGAGAGCTTCGCGATCGAGGCGCGCGTCGTGGAGCTGGCCGAGTACGAGCCGAAGATGAACGTCACGCCCAACGCCGTGGCGCTCAAGGAGAGCGACTAGCGCGACGCGCCCGGTGCGGGACGCGGGCGGTGCCGGTGCAGCGCCTGGGCCACCTCGACGAACACCCGGTGGTGGATGCCGAGGCCGAGGTGCGTCGTGCGGACCTCGACGTTGCGGACCTGCGGGCTCGTGCGGTCGATGCAGGCACGCCACGCGACGATCCCGTCGGTCCGGCTGTAGATGGCGGTGATCGGCACCCGGATCGGTCGGCGGTCGCGGGCCGCCGTCTCGGCGGCGATCGCGTCCACGTCGAAGCCGCGCGCCTGGTAGACGGCCCCGACGCGGGTGTACTTCGGCCCACCGACGACGGGGGAGCCGAACGTGACCACCTGCTCCACGAGCTCGGGCGCGTCGCGCGCGAGCTCCCGCGAGATCACGCCGCCCAGGCTCCACCCGACGAGCGGCACGGGCGTCCCCGTCGACCGGACGATGCCGCGGACCGTCGTGAGGAGCCGCTCCACGAGCGAGATCACGTCGCCGCCGTTCTGGCCGAGGCCCCAGCCGCGCGCGTCGTAGCCGAGGGAGCGCAGGTACGACCGCAACGGCACGGTGCTCGCGTCGGTGGCGGCGAACCCGGGCAGGCAGAGCACGACGCGCCCGTCGCCCCGCGGCTGGCGGGCGAGGGACACGCCGTGCAGGGCGAGCCGCGCGGGCTCGAGGGCGGTCAGGGCCTCCACGAGCGACTCGCGGCGGGACGGCGGGCGCAGGTCCGCCACGGCCGTCACCCGTCCACCGGCGCCGGGCCCGGGACACCGGCTCCGGGTCGGAACGCGGTGTCGCCGTCGACGCGCCCGCCGTCGGCGCCGTCGCGCCGTCGTCCGAGGTTCGCCATGGTGGTCTGCAGCGCCTGCGCCGCGCCGTCGTGGGCGAGGATCTTGCTCATCACGGCGCGGGACGCGCCGGCCATCAGCACGGCCTGGTGCTCGGTGAGGTGGTCGGCGGAGGCCTGCAACGGCCGGACGGATCCGTCGAGCGCCGGCACGACGTACCTGGCGAACAGCTCCCACGAGCGCCACGTCGCCTCGCGGTCGGCCCAGTCGTGCGCGAACCCGAGGACGACGCCGAACCCGCCCGTCAGGTGCTGGAGGTCGCGGATCGCGGTGACGAGCTCGTCCGGCGTGCCGACCACCGCGGCGCCGCTGCCAGCGGCGCCCACCGCGGTGACCTGGTCGAGCAGCTCCCACGGGTCCTCCACGTGGGTCGCACCGGGCCGGCCGAGCACGTGGACGTTGTACTCGTTGTGCCAGCGGTGCAGCCCGTGCACCGCCTCTCGCCGGGCTTGCTCCGCGGTCTCGGCGAGGTGCCAGCTCATGAGCACGCGCCAGTCGCGCCGGTCGACCCGCGAGCCGTGGGTCGCGGCGGCCTCCTCCGCGAAGCCCCACTGCGTCGGCAGGGCGGCGATGCCGTCGGTCGACGTGGAGGCGATCGACAGCGCGCCGATGCCGTACTTGCCGGCGAGCTGCATGCCGGACGGGGAGATGCTCGACGCGACGGCCATCGGCATCTCCTCCTGCACCGGGAGGAGGTGCAGCGCAGCGTCGCGGAGCGTGAACCACTCGCTGTCGTGGGAGAACCGGTCCTCGCCGCGCAGCAGGCGGATGATCACGCCGAGCGCCTCGTCCTGGCGGTCGCGCTGCACCATCGGGTCGATCCCGAGCGTCCAGGCGTCGCTGGGCAGGGCCCCGGGCCCGCTGCCGAACATCGCCCGCCCGCGCGTCATGTGGTCGAGCTGCGCCAGTCGTTGCGCGACGTTGAACGGGTGGTGGTACGGCAGCGACACGACGCCCGTGCCGAGGCGGATCGTGTGCGACACCTGCCCTGCGGCGGCCAGGAACATCTCGGGTGAGGCGATCGTCTCCCAGCCGCTGGAGTGGTGCTCGCCGCACCAGAACTCGTCGAGGCCGAGCCGGTCGAGGTGCGTCACGAGGTCGAGGTCGCGCCGGAACATCAGCGTCGGGTGCTCGCCGAGCGGGTGGTGCGGCGCGAGGAAGCACCCGAACTGCAGTCGTGGCATCGCGAGAGCCTAGGAACGTGGCGTCGTGGCCGCGCAGCCGAGCGGTAGCCTGGTCGCCCGTCCGGGGACGTAGCTCAGTTGGCAGAGCGCCGCCTTTGCAAGGCGGATGTCAGGGGTTCGATTCCCCTCGTCTCCACCGCCGGACCGGTCGCCGAACCCCCCCGACGTCAGCGCGCGACGTGGTGCGGCGGCGCGCCCCCGCACCGGGCGAGGAGCTCGGCCGCGAGGCGCGCGGTGTCGGGGGGCACGTCGAAGGCCGCGGCCACCTCGCTCGCCGTCAGCGGCTCACCGTCGGCCGCGGCGGCGGCCATGGCGCGGAGCTCGTCGAGCGGCACGAGCCGCCGGACCGCCTCGGCCTCCACCAGCGCCTCCTCCTTCGCCACCAGCGCGACCGGCGCCCGCGCGTCGAAGAGGATGCCCCGCTCGTCGTGGACGAGCTCGTGCGCGAGCGTCGCGCGCCGCTCCGCGCGTGGCAGCCGGGCGTCCAGCGTGATCCGCCGACGGCCGCCGCCGAGGTCCTCGATCAGCCCGTCGACGCCGGGCAGGTACGCCCACGCCAGCTCGAGGTGCGGACGCCGTCGCAGCTCGCCCCACACGCGCCAGCCGGTCATGGCGCGCACGCTAGGGAGCGGGTGCGACGCCGGCGGGTGGAGGTCCGCGGTGCGCTCAGCCGTCGAGGTGGTCCCCGTCGTCCGCGGGCACGGCGCTGGGGCGGTGCGCGACCTCGGCCGACGGCGACCGCTGGATGCGCGAGGGCGTCCTCGCCGCACGGAAGACGTTCTCGCGGGGCCCGCCGGACTCGATCACCGCGACGCGGCGCTCGAGGCTGCGCACCGCCTGGTCGAGCCGGGCGAGGAGCCGCCGGATGTCGTCGTCGTGGGCCGCGTCCGGCGGCTCGACCCGTGGGACCTCCTCCTCACGCTCCGCGAGGTCGACCCAGTCGTTGGGCAGCCCCAGCGCGCGGCCGATGGCCCACAGCGTGTGCTCCCGCGGCGGCCCGTTGCGGAAGCTGGCCGTCATGAGCGACCTGATCGTCGGCTCCGAGAGCCCGCTGCGACGGACGAGCTCCGCCTTCTGCCACCCCAGCTCGCGCATGCGGGTGCGCATCACCGTGGCAGCATTGGTCCACCTGCTCGATTCCTCGCTCACGCGCTCGATCCCTCCGTCTGTCGGCATTCGCCGAACCGTGGCGAGATTAGCGAAGTGAGCGGCCGGACCTCGGACGCGCTCGTTGACGACATTCGAAGAATGTCATACTGTCGGCCGGATGACGACCCCCCGGAGAGGCCGACCGCGCGGCCTGACGATCAACCCCGATGCGGTCGCCAACGAGCTCCGGCGGGCGGCGCGCTCGCAGGCGTGGCTCGCGCGGGAGGCACGGATCTCCCCCTCCCACCTGGCCGAGCTGCTCAGCGGCGCGAAGGGTGCCACCGCCGACGTCGCGGGCCGCATCGCCGCCGCCCTCGACGTCGGCCCCGCCGTGCTGTTCCCGGAGCTCGTGACCTTTCGCATGGGCGACCGCGGCTTCCTCAGCCGGCCCCCGGTCCCGAGCGTCGCCTGACGCCGGCCGCTCGGAGGAGGGCGAGCGCGACCGCGACCGCGTGCGAGACGTTCAGCGAATCGACCCCCGCGTCCATCGGGATCCGGACGTTGCGGTAGCGGCTCAGGGACGCCGCCGTCAGCCCGGGCCCCTCGGTGCCGACCAGGACCACGAGACGGGGCGGCGGCACCAGCGTGCTCACGTCATCGGCAGCGGGGGTCCGGCGTCAGCGCCCAGACCTCGTAGCCCGCTCGGACCGCGTCGTCGAGCGGGCCCGGCCACGAACGGCTCCTCACCACCGGCAGGTGGAGGATCTCGCCCATCGACACCCGGATCGTGCGCCGGTACCACGGATCCGTGCACGTGGGGTCGAGCACGAGCGAGCCTGCGCCGAGCGCCCGCGCGCTGCGGGCGATGGCGCCCAGGTTCACCGCGTCGGTGATGCCCTCGGCCGCCACCACGGTGCGGCTCGCCGCCAGGGCGTCCGCGAGCTCGACGGGCCCCGGACGATCGGCCACGGCGATCGCGCCGCGGTGGAGGTCGAAGCCGAGCGCCGCGTGGACCACGTCCCGTTCGGCCACCAGGACGGCGGCGCCCGACGCGGTGGCGAGCGGCGCGAGGCGTTCCGCCGCGCGCGGCGTGAGCAGCACGGCGCGCGTGCGGTGGGGGGACGCGAGCAGGCGCTCGACGACGGTCGCTCCCTCGGCCCACATCAGGGACGAGCTCTCGCGCCCGCGCAGGTCGCGGAACTCGTCCAGTCGCGCGTCGTGCGGGTCGTCCAGCGCGACCGCGCCGTCGGCGGCATCACCCATGCGTGCAGTTTCGCCCAGGGGTGGCCACCAGGTGTTGCGAACGTCCGTTCGAAGACGCAGGATGGCGAGCGTGGCTGACGCCGATCTCACCCCCGGCTACCAGGGCTGCCTCTTCGCGCTCGACGAGCCCGTGGTCGACGCCACCTTCGCCGAGCTCGAGCGGATCCAGCTCGACGAGCGCAGCTGGGTGGACATCGCCCGCGGCTGGCTCGGCGGCGCCGACGTCGTGTTCGGTCAGCTCGTCGAGCGGCTGGCGTGGCGGCAGCGCCAGGTCGTCATGTACGACCGTCACCTCCCCGAGCCGCGGCTGACGTCGTGGTGGGACGGCCGCGACGGCGGGACCGCGCCGCTGCCCGTCCTCGACGACGCACGAGCTGCGCTCTCGCGCCGCTACGGGCGGCCGTTCGACAGCCTGGGCTTCAACCTCTACCGCGACGGACGAGACTCGGTCGCCTGGCACGGCGACCGCGAGCGATTCGTCCACGCCGACCCCGTCGTCGCGATCGTCAGCGTCGGTGCGCCCCGCGCGTTCCACCTGCGTCCCCGGCGCCGCCCCGGGGACCCGAGCCGGGCGCACGAGCGCCGGCGGTTCGTCCTCGGGCAGGGCGACCTGTTCGTGATGGGCGGACGGTGCCAGCACGAGTGGGAGCACGCCGTGCCGAAGTCCGCGCACGTGGAGGGTCCCCGGCTGTCGGTGATGTTCCGGCACCTCGAGCGCGTGGACGGCGACACGTACCTCGACCTCGGCCGCCGACGCGCCGAGGTGGTGCGAGACTGAGCCGGTGACAGCCCTCGTCGATGACCGGTACGCCTTCGTCCCGGGAGCGGCCACCGGACCGATGATCGTGGGCGGGTCGGGAGCGCTGCTGCACACCGCGGACGGGCGCGACATCCTCGACGGCGCCGGCGGTGCGATCGTCGGCAACATCGGGTGGGGCCGAGGGGAGGTCGCCGATGCGGTGCACGCGGCGATGTCGAGCGGCGGGTACGTGCTCCCGGTCTGGCCGACGCCCGCACGGCTCGCGCTGCTCGACACCTTGGTCGAGCACTGGCTCCCCGAGGGCTTCTCGCAGGTGTTCTTCACGAGCGGCGGCAGCGAGAGCACGGACTCGGCCCTGCGCCTCGCCCGCGCCTACCAGCTGGGCAAGGGGCGGCCCGAGCGGTGGAAGGTGGTCGGCCGCCACCCGAGCTACCACGGGATGACGCTCGGCACGATGGCGGCTGCCAGCCACAGCGGCCGCCAGGCCGGGTACGAGCCCCTGCTGCTGCCGTTCCCCAAGGTCCCGTGGGACGATCCCGCCGGCGTGGTGGAGGTGATCGAGCGTGAGGATCCCGCCACGATCGCCGGCTTCATCGCCGAGCCGATCACGGGCGCCGCCGGCGCGTGCCTCGTCGCCAGCGACGAGTACTGGCGAACGGTCACCGAGCTCTGCCGCCGGCACGACATCCTGCTGATCGCCGACGAGGTGATGACCGGCTTCGGTCGCACGGGCGTGCCGTTCGCGCACCAGCACCAGCCCTTCGAGCCCGACGTCGTCGTCGGCGGCAAGGGGCTCGGCGGCGGGTACGTCCCCATGGGCGCGGTGGCGACCCGGGCCGATGTCGCCGAGGTGCTCCGCGAGCGGGGCTTCATGTTCTTCACCTTCACCGGCACGGACGCGATGTGCGCCGGAGCCGCGGCCGTGCTCGACATCCTCCTGCGCGAGGACCTCGTCGCCCGTGCCGCCTCGATGGGGGAGCGCCTGCACCGCCGCCTGCACGAGGCCTTCGACGACCACCCGCACGTGGCCGAGGTGCGCGGCCGCGGGCTGTTCGCCGGCATCGAGCTCGTGCGCGACCGGGCGAGCCGTGAGCCGTTCCCGTCCGGGTCGAAGCTGACGGCCTCGGTCGTGGGCCAGGCCCTCGCGCGCGACCTGTGGGTCTACCCCGCGGGCTCGGGCCCCGTCCGCGACGGCATCCTCGTCGGCCCCCCGTTCGTCGTCAGCGAGGAGCAGGTGGACCAGATCGCGTCCCGGCTGCGGGAGGCGCTCGACGCCGCCGTCAGCCGGTCGGGCTGAGCGCCGCGTCCACGGCGCGCCGCTGGCGGTCCGGCGGCCACGACTCGGGGTCGAAGAGCGCCTGGATCGACACACCGTCGACGACGGAGATCAGGCGCTCGGCCTCGACCAGGGCACGCTCGCCCGCGGCGCGCCCGGTCTCCTCGACCAGCCGGGCGACGTCGGTGCGGAACGCCCGGTAGGCGTCGCGCTGGACCACCGCCAGCGCCTCGTCCCCCGCCGCCTGGGAGCAGAACGCGACCGTGACGAGCCAGTGCAGCCGGGACCGCTCGCTCGTCGGCAGGGCACCGACCAGCATCGTCCGCAGCGCGACCTCGGGGCCCACCTCGCCGGGATCGGGTCGCTGCTCGCGCCGCCCTTCGAGCGACGCCACGAGCGTGAACTCGAGGAGCTCCCGCTTGTCGGCGAACCAGTGCGTCAGCGCACCGGTGGTCCACCCCGCCTCGGCGGCGACCTCGCGCATGGTGGTGCCGGCCAGCCCGGCGCGGGCGATCACGCGCGCGGCAGCGGCCGCCAGCTCGGCGCGACGTTCGTCGAGGTCGACCACCCGTGGCATCGAGGCGACGGTACACGTTGACAAACCGGTCCGGCAGGCGGTTACATAACAGATGTTCGGTCACCTCGCCGCCCCGCGGCTCGCCCGGGCCTCGATCCACATCCCAGGGGGAAGTCCACATGGTCCACGTTCCGACACGCGGTGACGTCCCGGTCCGCCTCGGCCCCGGCGTCCGGCAGATCCCGGACTACGGCCCGAGCACGATGCCGGCCGACGTGTACACCGATCCGGTCCGCTTCGAGCTCGAGCGCGAGAAGGTCCTCGGTCGCAGCTGGATCCTCGCCGCCCGCTCCGAGCAGGTGAAGGCGCCGGGCGACTGGTACACGTTCGAGGGCCACGGGGAGGTCGTCGTCGTCACCCGCCAGCCCGACGGCTCGCTCGCCGCGTTCCACAACGTCTGCCAGCACCGCGGCCCGGCCATCGTCGGCGAGCTCTCCGGCTGCGGCGCCCGCCGCTTCACCTGCCCCTACCACGGCTGGGTGTACGACACGACGGGCAAGCTGGTCGGTGTCCCCGAGCGCGAGGACTTCTCCGAGGACCACCTGCGCGACACGCGAGCGCCGGCCGTCGCGGTCGCCGAGTGGGGCGGGTGGGTGTGGATCAACCTGCTCGGGCCCGACGCCGCCCCGTCGCTCGAGGAGTGGATCGGCCCGGAGATCATGGCGGACCTCGGACGGTTCAAGATGGAGGACATGATCCTCCACGAGGTCGTCGAGTTCGACGTGCCCGTCAGCTACAAGGCGATCGTCGACGGGTTCAACGAGGTGTACCACGTCACGCAGCTGCACCACGTCGGGCCGGAGGCGAGCAAGACGTTCCGCCGGACCTCGTTCCACATCCTCGGCCAGAACTACATGTGCTTCGTCCCCCGCACCGAGCACCTCGACAAGCTCGAGCAGGACTGGGACCACCACAAGTACGCGATCTGCCACTACGTGGTGTTCCCGAACACGGTGTTCAACTGCAACCCCGAGCACATCCAGGTCTTCAACCCGATCCCGATCGACGTCGACCGGACCCGCTTCCTCTGCTGGCAGATCGTGTACCCGGGCGACCACTCCGACCCGGAGTACCAGGCGTACTGGAAGAAGACGATGTCGCACTGGGCGGGGCTCAAGGTGGTGGTCGGTGAGGACATCTCCATCTACGACCAGCTGGCCCGGACGAAGCGCTCCTCCGGCTACACGAAGCACATCCTCTCCGAGCGCGAGTGCAAGATCGCGCACTACCACGAGCAGATGGACCGCCGGATCCGCGACTGACACGCTGGTGGCGTGATGCCGCCGCAGTCGCTCGACCACGTCGCCGTCGTGGGCGCCTCGCTCGCCGGTCTCCGGGCGTGCGAGACCCTGCGCACCGAGGGCTACGGAGGCCGGATCACGCTGATCGGGGCGGAGCCGGAGCTGCCCTACGACCGGCCGCCCCTGTCGAAGAAGCTGCTGGCGGGGGATTGGGAGCCGGACCGGATCCGGCTCCGCCGGGACGAGGAGCTCGACAAGCTCGCGCTCGAGCTGCGCCTCGGCGTGGCCGCCACCGCGCTCGACGCGTCGTCGCGCGCGATCGCCCTCGCGGACGGCTCCGAGGTGGCGGCCGACGCGGTGGTGGTCGCGACGGGGGCGGCACCTCGGCGGTTGCCGCACCAGCGGGACCTCGACGGCGTCGTCACGCTCCGCACGCTCGCGGATGCGCTCGAGCTGCGCGCGCGCCTCGCGGGCGGCTCCGCTCGCGTGGTCGTCGTCGGCGCGGGGTTCATCGGCCTCGAGGTCGCGGCCACGGCGCGGACGCTCGGCTGCGAGGTCACGGTGGTCGAGGCGGACGCCGCCCCGCTCGTGCGCGGCCTCGGTGCCGAGTTGGGCGCGCTCGTGGCGGCCGTCCACCCGCGCCACGGCGTCGTCCTGCGCTGCGGGCAGCTGGTCGAGGCGCTCGAGGGCGACGGCGGCCGCGTCACCGGGGTCCGGCTGGGCGGCGGCGAGCTGCTGGCGGCGGACGTGGTCGTGGTCGGGATCGGCGTGGCGCCGTCCACGGACTGGCTCGCGACGAGCGCGCTCACGATCGCGGACGGGATCGTCTGCGACGACGCCCTGTGGACCGGCGTGCACGGCATCTGGGCCGCGGGCGACTGCGTGCGCTGGCACAACCCGCTGTTCGACCCGCACGACGACGCGGTGATGCGGGTCGAGCACTGGACGAACGCGGCCGAGCAGGGCGCGACGGCCGCCCGCAACCTGCTGGCGTGGGCGCGGGGCGAGGAGCCGACGCCGTACCGCGCCGTGCCGTTCTTCTGGAGCGACCAGTTCGACAGCAGGATCCAGTTCGTCGGCCGGGCGCACGGCGGCGACGACGTGCGGATCGTGGCCGGCGACCCCGAGGCCGGCCGCTTCGTCGCGCTCTACGGGTACGAGGGACGCCTGCGCGGCGCGCTCGGGGTCTCCACGCCGAAGCTCGTGATGCCCTACCGGGCCCTGGTGGCCCGCGGCGCCACCTGGGACGAGGCGCTCGAGCACGCCGCGGCGGCCGCACCCGTCACAGGTCCGGCGTGACGTGAGGCGCTGGCGTTCGGAAAGGTGAGCGCGTGGCGATCAAGTTGCATGTCGCTACCCTCTCCCCATGACCCAGCCCAGCCCCACCGCCGCCGACCGGAACGGCCGGCAGGCGCTGACCCTGCCCGTCCTCCCCCTCCCCTCGGTGGTGCTGCCCGGCACGCTGATCACCCTCACCCTCGACACCGACGCCGCCCGCAGGGCCGTCCAGGCCGCGCAGGCCGCGGACGGCCGGGTCGTGCTGCTCGCCGACGACGCACCGGAGATCGGCGTCGTCGCTCGCGTTCCGAACACGGGGGCGCTGCCGACCGGTGAGCTCGCCGCGATCGTGCAGGCCGAGTCGCGAGCGCTCGTGCTCGCCCGCCACGCGAGCGAGCGCGGCGCGGAGCACGCCGAGGTGGAGGTCGTCGTCGAGGAGCGCCCCTCGCCGCGCCTCGAGGCGGCCACGCGCGAGCTGCGCGTCGTCCTCGAGGAGGTGGCCAAGCTCCGCCAGAGCCGCCGCCTGCCCGAGATCCTGCGCACCACCGCCGAGCCGGGTGCGCTCGCGGACGCCGTGACGGCGTGGAGCGACGCGCCCGCCGCGCGCCGCGCCGACGTGCTGCGGGCCGTGGACGTCTCCGACCGGGTCGACCTGGTCGGCGGGTGGGCGCGCGACCACCTCGCGGAGCTGCAGGTGACCTCGAAGATCCGCGCCGACGTCACCGAGGGCGTCGACAAGCAGCAGCGCGAGTACCTGCTGCGCCAGCAGCTCGCCGCCATCCGCAAGGAGCTCGGCGAGGGTGACGACGACGTCGTCGAGCAGTACCGGGCCGAGCTGAGCGAGCTGCAGCAGGCGGGTGCGCTCGCGGACAAGGTCTCCAACGCGATCGCGAAGGAGATCGACCGGCTCGAGCGGATGAGCGCGCAGTCGCCGGAGCACTCGTGGGTGCGCACGTGGCTCGACCGCATCTTCGAGCTGCCGTGGGCGACGCGCACCGACGACCGCCTCGACCTGGAGGAGGCCCGCGCCGTCCTCGACGCCGACCACCACGGCCTCGACGACGTGAAGGACCGCATCGTCGAGTTCCTGGCGGTGAAGAAGCTGCAGCGCGACCGCGACGCGGCGGTCGACCGGGCGTCCGGGACCGTCATGACGCTCGTGGGGCCTCCCGGGGTCGGAAAGACCAGCCTCGGTGAGTCCGTGGCGCGGGCGATGGGCCGCGAGTTCGTGCGCGTGTCGCTCGGCGGCGTCCGCGACGAGGCGGAGATCCGCGGCCACCGGCGCACGTACGTCGGCAGCCAGCCGGGCCGCATCGCCCGGGCGATCATGGAGGCGGGCAGCATGAACCCCGTGGTGCTGCTCGACGAGATCGACAAGCTGAGCCCCGGGGGCTGGAGCGGTGACCCCACAGCGGCGCTGCTCGAGGTGCTCGACCCGGCGCAGAACCACACCTTCCGCGACCACTACCTCGAGATCGAGCTCGACCTGTCACAGGTGGTGTTCATCGCCACGGCCAACGTCGCCGACACGATCCCCGGACCGCTGCTCGACCGGATGGAGCTCATCCGCCTCGACGGCTACACGGAGGACGAGAAGGTCAGCATCGCGACCCGCTACCTGCTGCCGCGCCAGCTCGGCCGCGCCGGTCTGCGCCCGGACGAGGTCCACCTCGACGAGGCGGCGCTGCGCGAGGTGATCGCGCGCTACACCCGCGAGGCGGGCGTGCGCTCGCTCGAGCGCGAGCTCGGCAAGCTCTCCCGCAAGGTGGCCGCGAGCGTCGCTCGCGACATCGTGCGCGGCGAGCACCGGACGGTCACCGTCGGCGTCGACGACGTGCGGACGTGGCTCGGGCGGCCGAAGGTGGACGACGAGGTGCCGGAGCGCACCGACGTCCCCGGCGTGGCGACGGGCCTGGCCGTGACCGGCAGCGGCGGCGACGTCCTGTTCGTCGAGACCACCGCGTTCGCGCTGAGCGGCGAGAGCGAGCCGGTGCTGACCCTGACCGGTCAGCTCGGCGACGTCATGAAGGAGAGCGCCCAGATCGCGCTGAGCTACGTGCGCTCGCACGCCGGCGACCTCGGCGTGGATCCCGCGAGCCTGAACCGCCGCGTGCACGTGCACGTGCCGGCGGGCGCGGTGCCGAAGGACGGCCCCAGCGCCGGCATCACCATGACGACCGCGCTCGTCTCGCTGCTGACCGACCGGCCGGTGAAGCCGACGATCGGGATGACCGGCGAGATCACCCTGCAGGGCAAGGTGCTGCCGATCGGCGGCGTCAAGCAGAAGGTGCTCGCCGCCCACCGCGCCGGGTTGACCGAGGTCGTGCTCCCGAAGCGCAACGGCCCGGACCTGGAGGACGTGCCCGAGCAGGTCCGGAGCGCGATGACCTTCCACCTCGCCGACACCTACGCGGACGTCCTCGCCGTCGCGTTTTGAGTAGCGGGTACTCACGACCGGTCACGGGGGCGGGCGCACACTGCCGTCATGTCGAGCACGCCCCCCAACCCGTTCGAGCCCCCGTCGCTCCCCACGTCCACGCCGATCGGCAGCGTCACCACGCAGGAGCCGGTCGTCCCACCGCCGTCGTCGTTCCGAGCGACGCCGCCGCCCCCGCCGCCCGGCGCGGCCTCCGGGTCCGGCGGCTTCGGCGGGCCCGCCCCGATGGTCCCGATGCCGTCGCCGAAGGGCGGCCGCTCCGTCGGCACCATCGTCGCGATCGGGCTGATGTTCGCCGTCCCGCTCACGGGCATCGGGTGGGGCGTCTACGCCTGGACCCAGGCCGAGGACGAGGCGGAGGAGACCCGCCAGGAGGTGATCGACGCCATCGACGACATCACCATCCCGCAGATCTCCATCCCCGAGCTCTCGATCCCCGAGATCACGGTGCCGCAGCTGTCGGTGCCCGAGGTGACGCTGCCGCAGGTGACGGTGCCGGTGGCGTCGTCCATCCCGCCGGCGGACTCGATCGCTCCCGCCACGACGGCCGTCGCGGAGACCGTGCCGGTGACGGTGCCGGTGCCGGTGTCGCTGTTCGATGGCACCCAGGCGAGCGACGTGGTCGCCGCCTTCGAGGCCACGGTCAGCGGTGATCCGAGCCGGTTCAACGAGATCGTGCTCTACCCGACGTACGCGTTCGCGACGGCGCAGGACGCCGCGATCCCGCAGAACCTGGACGAGTTCCCGTGGCGCGACGGCGTCGTCGGCGCCTCGTCGCCGGTGATGATCGTCGGCGACGGCGACATCGAGCCCACCCTGTTCACGGCCGCCGAGATCGACTGGACGCAGATCCCGCGCCTCGTCGCCGAGTCCCCGGCCCTGACGACGGTCGCCGAGCCGGAGGTCACCCACGTCATCGTCAGCCGCTCGACGTTCATCGAGGGCATGCCGCTGACGGTGCGGGTGTACGTGAGCGACGCCCGCAGCAGCAGCTACGTCGAGTGGTCCGCCGCCGGCGAGGTCCTGAAGGTCGTCTGATCCCGATGGCGCACCCACGTTCCACCCCGATCCCCGGTCTCGACGAGCCCGTCGGCGGTCTCCCGCTGCCCGGCAACGCCAGCGCCCCCGCCCCGCCGACGCCGGCCGAGTTCGTCGGCCGCGCGGTGGGCGCGCCCGTGGGCCTCGCCACGGGGACGCCGTTCGCACCGCCCCGCGGCGGGGCCGGTGCGCCCTTCGGCGGACCCATCGGGATCGCCCCGCCCCCCGGCCTCGGAGGCGAGGACGCCGCGGCGGCGGTCGCGGCGATGTACGTGCCGTACCGCCGGAAGCGCTCCTGGCTCGGCCGGCTGATCGTGCTCGTCGTCGTCCTCGCCGGCCCGCTCGCCGGCGTCGGCGGCGCCGTCTGGGCGTTCACGCAGGCCCGCTCGGCGATCCGCACCTCCGAGGATCTGTCGAACCCCGAGCTCTCCGCCGCGGATCGCGACGCGCTCGGCCTCGACGACACCGTCCGGACGCTGTTCGAGGGGCCGGCGCCGGCAGCGGTGGTCGCCGCGTTCGAGCGGTCGATCGGGGGTGCCCCGACCCGCTTCACCGAGATCCTGATCTACTCCGACTACGCCTTCGCCTCGGCCCAGGACCCCGCGATCCCCACCCACGTCGACGAGTACGGCTGGCGCCAGGCGCGCGTCGGGGCGCCGTCGCCGGAGGCGAACCGCGAGGACCTCGAGTCGGAGCTGTTCGGCGCCGCCGACGTCGACTGGAGCGCCGTCGGGCGGCTGACGGCGCAGGCGCCGTCGCTGCTGTCGGTCGAGGAGGGTCGCATCAGCCACGTCATCGTCGGCCGGTCGAGCTTCGCCGCCGACCGGGCCGTCACCGTCCGCGTGTACGTCAGCGGCCCGCGCGACAGCGGCTACCTCGAGGCGAGCGCGACCGGCGAGGTGGTGGCGGCGTATCCGTAACGAAAGCAGACGTTACGATCATGCCGTGAACGCAACGACGGGTGGCGGGACCTCGGCTGCCACTCGTGTGGCTGGTAGCTGATTGTGGCAACCTTCAGCGTCGATACCCACCTGTTCCGAGAGCTGGGTGAACTTCTTGTCGGTCGCGAGTCGACTGCGTTGATCGAGCTAATCAAGAACGCCTACGACGCAGACTCGACAGAGGTGGTTGTAACTGGTGCCAACTTGGGCACCGCAGAACTTGGACGGATTGTGATCTCCGACAACGGGATTGGAATGACTCAATTACAGTTCGAGGCCGGCTTTCTCACAGTAGCGGGCCGGACAAAAGACACCTCGACACGCCGGTCGAAATACTTTCGGCGGCGGTACACCGGCGCGAAGGGAATTGGTCGGCTAGCGGCGCACAAGCTTTCTCGTCGAGTCGCTGTGTCCTCCGTAGCGCGTACATCCGGCTCGCGTGGCGATCGCGAACTAACTGCGCTGATCGATTGGGACGTGCTCGAAGAACATGTACTTTTAGCAGAAGCTACCGACGCAGTGGCGGTGAACGAGGTGGAATTGCGAAGGATGGCGGCTTCGGGTACCACCATCTCCCTCTCGCCGTTGCGACGTCGATGGACGGAACGACAACGCGTTGTGTTTCTGGCCGAGGTGCAGACCTTCGAACCACCGGCGCTGCTGGCGCAGCCTCTGAATGCTGCGCTACTTGCTGGCGCCACTCTCTTCGACGCACCGCGTGTTCGTGATGCAGGCAGGAGGGACCCCGGCTTTCGCGTACAGCTTGCCGGAGATTTCGACGTGGGGGAGCCGTTGTGGCAGGCTGTAGAGCGGAGCATTTCGTGGGTGCTAGACGTTGACGCATCAGCGGGCGGTGTCAAGTACCGAGTAATCCCGACGAGGCGCACCACCACGGAACTCCCTGCTGCCGAAGCTCAAACCATGACGGTTCGGCATCCAGACCCCTCGAACGGACCCTTTTTTCAATCGCGGATCCTCATCAGAGAAGGCGAGCAACCTGGTTCGCGTGCAGTTAAGAGCTGGGCCGAGGCTGCGTCGGGTATACGTATCTACATGGAGGGATTCCGTGTGCTCCCGTATGGCGAGCGCTCGGACGACTGGCTTGATATAGCGGCCGATTCAACGCGTCGCAGCTCGAGGCTACCGGGCCTTGATCCCGACGGGTCGAAGTTGCACTTCTCGCAGATATCTCTCCCCCAGGAGCAGCACCGCGAGGGGCTTAGCGCGCTCGCTCCGACGCACTACTTCGGTGCCGTCATGCTGACAGAGGAGCAGGCGCCAGCTCTGCGAATGCTCGTCAACCGTGAAGGCTTCGTGCCGGACGAAAGCTTCGAGAACCTTCGGACGCTCATGAGAGCGGGGATACAGCTAAGCATCAGAGCGCGTGCAGCAGCTTCGGATGAGCGTCGTCAGCAGCGGCGCAATGAGCGCCGGAGCGTCGACGGAACCAAGGCTTTCGACGTCGGGGTGATAGTGACGACGGTTAGCCAACGGGCTCGACAGGCGAGGGAGCATCTGGCAAATAACCGGTTTCTGGAGGCGGCAGCTGAATCAGACGAAGTGATCGCGGGTTTGGAAGATCTTTCATCGAAACTCGTTCTGGTAGAAGACGAGCGCTCTCTGATGCGCGTCGTCGCCTCAATAGGCATGCAGATGGGCGCCTTCGTTCACGAACTTAACGGACTGCTCGGCGGCGCGAAGGCCACGGAAGAGGCTCTTCGCTCGCTCCGCACGAATGCGAATGCTCCTCTCGAGGTTCGGCGTGAGATCGGCTCTGCAGAGCGGGCACTGAACTCGCTCAGGCAAGGGCTCGAACGCCAGGCGTCATTCCTCACCGACGTAGTGAGCGCCGATGCGCGTCGCCGCCGGAGTCGCCAGAACGTCACCGCCAGATTCGAAACCGCGCTGAATCTCATCCGACCGGCGGCAGAACGCCGGGGGATTGAGCTAATCAACGAGATTGACAAATCGCTCGAGACTCGCCCGATGTTCCCAGCCGAGCTAACGACGGTCTTCGCGAACCTCCTTACGAACGCTATCAGGGCGGCAGGCGACGAGGGTCGTGTGCGTGCGTCGGGGCAAAGAGATACGGACGGGCTGCGCATACGAGTCGAAAACTCTGGAGTTGCGGTGGATCTACGCGATGCGGAACGATGGTTCAAGCCCTTCGTCTCGACGACGGAAACCGTCGATGCGTTGCTCGGACAGGGAATGGGGTTGGGGCTACCGATCACGCGAATGATGGTCGAGCAATATGGAGGAACGGTGTCGTTCGTCCGTCCTCGCCACGGCTACAGTTCGGCGGTCGAGGTTTTCCTTCCCACCAAGTGACGGATTGGAGCATGGGACGTGGCATCGCATGTACTGCTCGTAGACGACAGGCCTGAGGACCTGGAGCTCGTCGAAGCTGCTTTCGCGACCCAGACGTCAGTTGATCTAAAGCATCCGCAGGACGTTACTGAGGAGGATCTAGCGCGGGCGACCGTGGTTCTCGTTGATTATGAGCTACACCATTGGGGGGAGCGGGATGATCTGCCTTCAGCGTCGTTGCAGCCGCTGAACGGCGTTGCTCTGGCAGCGACGTACCGGTCCTTTGCCAAAGAACGTATCGATCGACCGATGGCGATTGCCCTCTACTCGGGCAAGCTATCCGAACTCGGACCGATACCATCCGAAACACGTCCGCATGTGCTCGCGACGCTCGGTGGAATCCAGTGGGTGTTTCCTAAGGCTGACCCCGACCCTGCGGCAGGATCTGCTTCGGTCGCTGCTCTGGTTCGTAGTGCGCTCTCCCTGGGCGCTGCAGTCGAAGGTCTACCTCATGCTTGGCCGGTGGGCGTCGAGGACGTTCGTCGTCAGGTCGGCGAACTACTACACCTTGCCCCGGAGAGCGACCCAGAAGAGCGGCTCTGGCACGATGTCGCACGATGTTGGCCGCCGATGTACGAGATGTCGACAGCCTCGCACGGCATGTGGTTCCTCGACTGGATGCTCCACCAAATTCTGCCCTATCCGACCTTCCTCCTGGACAAGATGACGTTAGCGGCACGCCTACGATTCCAACCTGAGGCGTTGGATGAGGTTCTTCAGGGGGATACACCCGTCGCGCATCAACTGCGCGTCCTCGAATACGGAGGAATCCTTAGTGACTTCCTTGGTTCCAGATGGTGGGCGGCCGGAGTGTCAAGCTTCATCAAGGGGCTGCGGAGCGATCCCGACAGCGATCTCGGGTCGCTGATCGCCCGGATGTCGGGTGTAGAGGGCGCATCCCCGCTAGATCAGCCGGTCGTCTGCTACGACAAAAAGATCGGGCAGCTCGGTGCGCTCTATGACGAATCGAGAGCGGTCAGGATATTCCCTGACCTTTGGCCTGTCTTTGCTGACCCCGCTCACGCGCCTAAAGACCTCTTGGCGGATCCGGCGATAAACGAACTATCGAAGCGGGCTGCAGGTATGATAGTCGTGAGGACCCCACAAGATGGCTCGCTATCGTAGGCAACGGGTCTGCCGATCGCACCTGTTGAGCTCTCGATAATGTACCATCCTTCTCGTGCCCCTCATGCCGCGTGCCGCACGTACTCCCTCTGATCGCACGTCAGCGGATCCGACAGCACTGGCGGCGAGCGCCACAATCTTGAGTCGCACTCAGAGGGGGGAGGTCTTCACACGTCGGTGGATTGCTGAGCTCATTCTAGACCTCGTGGGTTACTCGCCGCACGAAGACTTGGGTGCTCGCGTGCTGGTGGAACCTGCGTGTGGCGTCGGAGCCTTCATTGCGCCGGCGGTAGACCGGCTTATTCGTTCTTGCCGAGAGCATAACCGCGACTTGGCGTCGACGGCGGGCTGTATCCGCGGCTTCGAGATTCACCTCGAGAATGTCGTCGCTGCCCGCCAATGCGCAACCCGCCAGCTCGTAGGTGCCGGTTTGAGCTATTATGCCGCCCGCAAGCTGGCGGCGTCGTGGGTACTGCATGCAGACTTTCTCCTCGCAGATCACGGTGCGATAGCGGCGGACTGCGTGGTGGGAAATCCCCCTTATATCATGCCACGTCGAATCGATCGGGATCTCTTCAAGCAATATAGACACCGATGTGCAACGATGACAGGGCGTAGTGACGTGTACGTCGGTTTCGTCGAGCGGAGTCTGCAACTCCTCAGGCCGGACGGAAAATTGGGCTTCATCTGCGTCGATCGCTGGATGCGCAACCAGTACGGCGCAGACCTGCGGGAGTATGTGACACGGTCTTGCGTTGTTGAGACTGTGATACCATTGCACGAGGCGGATGTCTTCGAGACGAGTGTGTTGGCCTACCCATCGATCTTCGTGCTGAGGGCCGCTGGTGGTCCTCTGGCCGCAGATGCTCCGCAGGCCGAGTCGGATAGGCAACATGCTCGCACGAACGACACAGTCAAACGTTCACCACCGGCACTCCGTAAGAGCGGGGGGCGTGAGGTATCCTCAGGTGGAAGAGACTTTTGGGCCTCTGGGACGCCAGCCCACCTGGAGATGATTACGGACCTCGAACGACGGTTCCCGCTGTTGGAAGGTTCAGCTAGGCGCACGCGCGTGGGCATCGGCGTAGCAACAGGCTGTGATCAAGTATTCATCACTGCCGATGGGAACCTCGTCGAACGCGAATGTCTTATGCCCATTGTGCGACCGCGTGATCTCGCCAAGACAGCCTTCGCAGTGGGGTCACACTTCCTCGTCAACCCGTGGAAGCCATCTGGTGATCTAGTTGATCTGAATGCGTATCCCCGGCTGTTGCGGTACCTGAAATCTCACGAGGGTCGCCTCCGGGAGAGGCATACTGCTCGATCTCGTCCCGAGCAGTGGTATCGAACCATCGACCGGATCCGTCCGGGCCTCTTGGAGCGCACAAAGTTGCTGATCCCCGATCTCAAGGTCTCGTCCGAGCCGGTCATAGACGAAGGCACATCGTATCCCAGTCACGGCCTATATTATATCGTGAGCGAGGAGTGGGATCTGGAGGTTCTGGGTGGATTACTGCTCTCCGACGTGTCGAACCTCTTTGTTTCCGGCTACGGCATCCAGATGCGAGGAGGCACCTACCGTTTCCAGGCACAGTACCTGCGAAAGATCCGTGTTCCCGGGCCTGGCTCTGTACGGCAGGCGCTGCGACGTCAATTGGCGACGGCCTTTATCCTCAGAGATCGTGAGTCAGCTACGGCGGCCGCCGCTCGAGTGTACGGCCTCGAACTCTCGTCACTGAAGCGCGCATTGGAACGCGCACCGTGGAGGAATCGCTGACGTCGACCGGCCTCTACGCTCTTGCGATCAAGCCGGTAGTAGTGGCCGAGTTGCTGCAAGTTGCGCTCAGTGGGTTTGCGTACGGGTTCTCGTAGCGCCGGCGCTGCGGGTCGGCGCCCTCACTAGCATCGCGGCCATGTCGCACCTGTCGAACGTCTGGTTCTCGGTCTCGCCGCTCCAGGTCGCGAGCGGGCACGGGTGCTGGGCGACGACCGTCGACGGCGAGGAGTACCTCGACTTCGCCGCCGGCATCGCCGTCAACTCGACGGGCCACGCCCACCCGGAGGTGGTGCGGGCGATCGCCGAGCAGGCGGGCCGGTTCATCCACGCGCAGGTCAACGTGTACCGCCACGACCTGCTCGAGCCGCTGGCGGAGCAGCTGGCCGAGATCACGCCGGCGTCGATCGACACCTTCTTCTTCGCCAACTCGGGCGCGGAGATCACCGAGGCCGCCGTGAAGCTGGCCAAGCAGGCGACGAAGCGGCCGAACGTGATCGTGTTCAGCGGCAGCTTCCACGGCCGCACGCACCTCGCGATGGCGATGACCACCTCGAAGACCGGGTACCGCGCCGGCCACGCGCCGCTGCCGTCGGGGGTGTTCGTCGCGCCGTTCCCCGACCCGCTCGCGCCCGACCAGGAGGTCGCGTCGGCCGAGGCGCTGCGAGGCCTCGACCACCTGCTCGCGTCGATGACGGCGCCGGCCGAGACGGCGGCGATGATCCTCGAGCCCGTGCTGGGCGAGGGCGGGTACGCGCCCGCCCCCGCAGCGTTCGTGCAGGGGCTCGTCGAGCGCTGCCGAGCGCACGGGATCCTGTTCGTCGCCGACGAGGTGCAGAGCGGCTTCGGGCGCACCGGGCGGATGTTCGCCGTCGACCACCACGGCATCGAGCCCGACATCATCTGCATGGCCAAGGGCATCGCCAGCGGGTTCCCGTTCGCCGCGTTGGGCACGCGCCGCGAGCTCGACGACCGCTGGCCGACCGGCAGTCACGGCGGCACCTACGGCGGCAACCCCATGGGGTGCGCCGCGGCGCTCGCGACGATCCGGCTGATGCGCGAGCCGTCGTTCCTCGCGAACGTCGTGGCGCGCGGCGAGCAGCTGCGCGCCGGGCTGGTCGAGCTCCAGCACGAGCACGACGTGATCGCGCAGGTTCGGGGGCTCGGGCTGATGATCGGCACCGAGTTCCGCGACCCGGCTCGCGTCGCGGCCGTCCAGCAGCACTGCCTGCAGGAGGGCCGGATGATCCTCATGAACGCGGGCACGTACGGCACGTGCCTGCGGTGGATGCCGCCGCTCGTGGTGGACGAGCACGAGATCGGCCTGGGGCTGGCGGCCTTCGCGGCGGCGCTGAAGGCGACGGCGTAGCGGCCGCAGGGCGAGGGGGCAGGTTGCGCCGTGCCGCGCCTCGACGCCGAGCGGATCGCGCTGTGGCGCGCGCTGTCGCAGTCGGTCGCCGACGTGGAGCGGCGCCTCGACGTGGGGCTCGTGGCCGAGTTCGGGGTGCCGCTCGTGTGGTTCGACGTGCTCTCGGCGCTGCAGCGCGCCGGCGGCGCGGAGCGCGTGAACCGCTTGTGCGACGCCCTGGGCGAGGTCCCCTCCAGCCTCTCGCGGCGCATCGACCGGATGGAGGAGGCCGGCCACGTCGAGCGCGAGCACGGCCAGGCCGACGAGGACCGGCGATCGGTGGTGATCGTGCTCACCCGCGACGGGCGCGCGCTGTGGCGCGACGCGAACGTCGTCTACCGCCGCCTGCTGCAGCAGCACTTCGCGGCGCCGCTCACGGGGACCGACCTGCTCGCGATGCAGCGCGTGGTGGGCAAGCTGCGCGCCCGCTGACCCGCGCCCGCGGGTTCAGTCGAGCCCGGCGTACATCGCCTCGATCTCGGCGGCGTAGCGGGCGTTGACGCCGCGCCGCTTCAGCTTCGACGTCGGCGTCAGCACGTCGCTGTCCGGCAGCCACTCCTCGCCGACGAGGGTGAAGCGCTTGATCTGCTCCACCTGCGCGAACTGGCGGTTGATCTCGTCGACGCCGCGCTGCACCTCGGCGATCACCTCCGGGTCGCTCGCGAGCTCCGTCGGCGACGCGCCCTGACGGCCGTGCGCCGCCGCCCAGACCGCCGCCGCCTCGGGATCGAGCACGACGATCGCGGAGCAGAACTTGCGGTTGTCGCCGATCGCCGCGGCCTGGCCGACGAGCGGGATCGTCTTCAGCGCCGCCTCGAGGTTCGCGGGGCTGATGTTCTTGCCGCCGGAGGTGATGATCAGCTCCTTCTTGCGGTCGACGATGCGGAGGTACCCGTCGTCGTCGAGCACGCCGATGTCGCCGCTGTGCAACCAGCCGTCGACGATCGTCTCCGACGTCTTCACCGGGTCGCCGAGGTAGCCCTGGAACACGTTGCCGCCACGGCAGATCACCTCGCCGTCGTCCGCGATCCGCACCTCGCAGCCGGGGATGGCCTGCCCCACGGACCCCGGGCGGTTGGCCTGCGGCGACCACGTCATCGGCCCGCTCGACTCGCTCATCCCGTAGATCTCGCTGAGCGGCACGCCGATCGCCCCGTACCACTCGAGCACGGCGCGCGGGATCGGCGCCGCGCCGGTGACCGCGGCCTGCACGGCGTCGAGGCCGATCAGCCCGCGCACGCCCGCGAACGCGACCGCGTCGAGGAACGCCCAGGTCTCGCGCTGCTCGGTGGTCACCGTGCCGGCTCGCTCCGCCTCCTTGATCGCGAGCGCGGCGGCCACCCCCTCGTCGAACTGCGCCTTGCGCGCCGGGTCGGCGGCCAGCGCCGCGTTGACGCCGTTGTAGACCTTCTCCCACACCCTCGGCACGCCGAAGAGGATCTCGGGGTGGACCTCCTTGAGGTACGCCGACAGCTGGTTCGGGTCGGGGCAGCAGTGGACGTCGTAGCCGAGGATCATCCCCTGGTACAGGCTCATCATCCGCTCGGCGATGTGCGCCATCGGCAGGTAGCTGACGGCGCGCTTGCCCAGGAAGTCGTCGAAGTCGATGCAGCGCCGCAGCGACTCCACCGTGTACACGACGTTGTACTGGCTGATCATCACGCCCTTCGGCGGGCCCGTCGTGCCGCTCGTGTAGATCAGGGTCGCGATGTCGTCGGGGTGCGTGTCGGCGGCCAGGGCGGCGAGGTCGAGCGACCCGTGCGAGGTCAGCTCCGCCGCCGGTCGCACGTCGGTGGTCGTGCCCTCGGCCGGTGGCTGCAGCACGAACACGTGGCGCAACCGGGGCAGCTCCCCGCGCACCTTGAGGAGGCGCTCGAGGAACCCGGCGTCCTCGACGATCGCGACCTCCGCCTCGGCGTGGCTGGCGAGGTACTGGATCTCCTCGGGCGACGAGGAGTTGTAGATGCTGACAGGTGTGGCGCGCAGGGCCTGCGCGGCCACGTCGAACCAGTGGAACTCGGGCCGGTTGCGCATCATCAGCAGCACGCGGTCGCCGGGTCCCACCCCCGCGGCGCGCAGGCCGGCGGCGGCCGCGGCGACCTGCGAGGCGAACTCCCCGTAGGTCCACGTGTCCCAGCCGCCGGCGGCGTCGCCGCGCCTCGCCCGCAGCGCCGGCGCGTCGGGGTGCTGCTCGACGAGCTCGACGAACCGCCGCGGCGCGGTCGCACCGGCGACGATGGCGTCGATCTCCTCGATGGTCGCGTGCTGCATCGGACGTCCCCCTGTTCGGCCCTGACGGCGCCACATCATCGCGCGACGTCAGAGGCCGCGCCGCGGGCAGGTGGTGGGAATGGCGGGTTGGGCGGCGGTGGTTGCAGGCTGCAAGAATCGGACGAGTCCCGTCCGGACCCCCGAGGAGACACACCATGACCACCGCCGTCATCGTCGACGCGATCCGCACCCCGCTCGGCCGCCGCAACGGCAAGCTCAAGGACTGGCACCCGGTGGACCTCGCCGCCGAGACGCTGCAGGCCCTCGTCGAGCGCACCGGCATCGATCCCGGCGTCGTCGACGACGTGGTGATGGGGTGCGTCATGCAGGTGGGCGAGCAGGGCGTGAACGTGGCCCGCAACGCCGTGCTCGCCGCGGGCTGGCCGGAGTCGGTGCCGGGCACCACGATCGACCGCCAGTGCGGGTCGAGCCAGCAGGCGGCGCACTTCGCCGCGCAGGGCGTGATCGCCGGCGCCTACGACGTGGTGGTCGCCGCCGGCGTCGAGGTGATGACCCGCGTGCCGATGGGCTCGTCGATGGCCGACGGCAAGTTCGGGTTCCCGTTCGGTCCGAAGGTCGGCGCGCGCTACGCCGGCGAGGGCGGCCTGGTCCCGCAGGGCATCTCGGCCGAGATGATCGCCGACAAGTGGGGCATCAGCCGTGAGGACATGGACCGCTTCGGCGTCCGCAGCCAGGAACACGCCCGCCGGGCCACGGAGGAGGGGCGCTTCCAGCGCGAGATCCTGCCCGTGCTCGGCGTTGACGGCGAGATGGTCACCGCGGACGAAGGCCTCCGGGACACCACGATGGAGTCGCTCGCGAAGCTGAAGCCCGCGTTCCGCACCGAGGAGGAGGGCGGCCGGGTGACCGCCGGGAACTCGTCGCAGATCACCGACGGCGCGTCGGCGCTGCTGATCATGAGCGAGGAGCGCGCCGCGCAGCTCGGGCTCACCCCACGGGCCCGCTTCGTCGGCTTCTCCCTCGCCGGCGAGGATCCGCGGCTCATGCTGACGGCTCCCATCCCCGCCACCCGCAAGGTCCTCGAGCGCACCGGCATGGCGATGGAGGACATCGACCTCGTCGAGATCAACGAGGCGTTCGCGTCGGTCGTGCTCGCGTGGGAGCAGGAGCTGCACCCGGACATGGACCGCGTGAACGTCAACGGCGGCGCGATCGCGCTGGGGCACCCGCTCGGCGCCTCGGGCGCCCGGCTGATGACGACCCTGTTGAACGAGCTCGAGCGCTCGGGCGGCCGCTACGGCCTGCAGACGATGTGCGAGGGCGGCGGCATGGCGAACGCGACCATCATCGAGCGCCTCGGCTGATCGGCGGCGACGCGGCGACGGGCGGGGCCCGTCGCTGCGACCGGCCGTAGGCTGTGCACATGCCGGCGTTCTCGACGGTCGTGTGGGTGGGCGCCGGCGTGCTGATGATGCTCGTCCTGTGGAAAACCGGCATCGGGATGCTGCGCAGCATGACGACGCCGACGCCTCCGCCTCCACCCGCCGGTGAGCTGCGACGTGTGAACGTCCGCTATCGGTGCAGCGTGTGCGGCCTGGAGATCAAGTTGACGATGGCGCCCGACGAGGATCCGCCGCCGCCGCGCCACTGCCTCGAGGACATGGACCTCGTCGCCCCGATCTACGACTGAGCCCGGTGCCGGTCGTCCACAACCTGTGGACAAGCCTGTGGCGAGTCACACCGCTGTAACTCGGTGTCCATCGGACCGTCACTTCCACTTCGTCGCGGTGAACAGCCCTCCGAGGAGCAGCGCCAGGCCGAGCAGCACCGGGAGGTTGCTGTCGTCCCACACGAGGTAGCGCAGCATGATCACCAGCGCGCCGAGGCCGAGCAGGACCGCCATCAGGATCGGCACCCACCGCGGGCTCTCCTCGAGCTCGTGCGGGTTCGGCGGGGTGTAGCGCGTGGAGGCGGCCACGCCGCCCGCCGCCGACGCCCCGGATGCACGCGGCGCGTCTCCCGGGCGCGTGCCCTTCGCCGTCACCCGACCGGTCGTCTTCCTCTTGGGGGGAGCCACGGGCGGCGAGTCTACGCTGGCCGCCGTGCCCGGCCCGCGCGTGCTCGTGATCGACAGCTACGACAGCTTCGTCTACAACCTCGTCCAGTACCTCGGCGAGCTCGGCGCCGACCCCCTCGTGGTGCGCAACGACGAGCTCACCGTCGACGAGGCCGTGGCGACGGCGCCCGACGCGGTGCTGCTGTCACCCGGGCCCGGTCGCCCGGAGGATGCCGGCATCCTGACCACGGCGATCCCGGCGTTCGCCGAGCGGGGCGTGCCGGTGCTCGGCGTCTGCCTCGGTCACCAGGCCATCGGCCACGTCTACGGCGCGACCGTCGAGCGCGCGCCGCAGCTCATGCACGGCAAGACCTCGCACGTGCTGCACGAGGGCGCCGGTGTGTTCGCCGGCCTGCCGTCGCCGCTGACGGCGACGCGCTACCACAGCCTGGTGGTCGCCGCCGAGGGGCTGCCGGACTGCCTCGAGGTGACCGCCCGCACCGCCGACGGCGTGGTGATGGGCCTTCGCCACCGTTCCCTGCCGGTCGAGGGGGTGCAGTTCCACCCGGAGAGCATCCTCACCGGCTCGGGGCACGACCTGCTGCGCACGTTCGTCGGCCGCGTCCCCGCCGCCCGCTGATCTCGCGGCGGCCGGCGGTCAGGGGCCGGGGACGGTGGCCGGCGGCACGGTGGACGCGGCCGCCGTCGTCGGCGCGGCGGTCGTCGGCGGGGTGGTCGTGGTGGTGGCCGGCGGGAGCGTGGTCGTGGTGGTCGTCGTGGTCGTGGTGGTCGTCGCCGGGGCCACCGCGCGACCGACCTGGATCCGCACGACGGTCCCGGGGTCGACCTGGGTGCCGGCGGCGATGTTCTGCGACGTGACCAGCCCGTCGTTCGCGTTGCCGGCGGCGAGGTTGACGAAGACGATCTCGTTGGCGAGGCCGGCCTGGTTCAGCAGGTTGATCGCCTGCGCCTGCGTGGCCCCGATGAGCGTCGGCACCGCCACCTGCTGCACGCCGCTCGACACCACCAGCGTGACGGCGCTGCCGGGGGCGAGGTCGCTGCCCGCGGCGGGTTCGCTGCGGATCACGCGGCCCTCCTGGACGGTGCCGCTCGGCTCCTCCACCACCGTGACCTCGAAGTCGTAGGGGGGTCCGCCGAGGAGCGCCGCCGCGTCGGCGCCCGGTTGCCCGACGACCTCCGGCACGACCTGGGTCTGCGGCCCGGCCGACACGACCAGCGCGACCGGCAGCCCCTGGTCGAGCGGCGTCCCGGCGGCGGGGTCGGTGCGGATGACGGTGCCCGGGGTCTCGGGCGAGTTCTCGGTGGTGATGTTGGCGTCGCCGACCACGAAGCCCGCCTCCTGCAGGATCCGGCGCGCCTCGTCGACGTTCTGGCCCACCACGTTCGGCACGGGGACCGGCTCGCTGGTCGGGCGGAAGAAGACCTGCACCTCCGAGGTCGGCTCGACCAGCGTGGCGGCCGGCGGCAGCGTCTGGAACACCTGGTTCTCCGGCACCTCCGGGTTCTCCTGGGCCACGGGCACCACGACCAGGCCGGCGTCGAGCAGCGTCTGGTTGGCCTGCTCGAACGGGAGCCCGACCACGTTCGGGATCTCGACGGCCGCCGGGACCTCGGGCTCGTCCTCACCCTCCTCGTCGCCGGCGAGGACGTTGTAGAGCACGATGCCACCGACGACGAGCGCGACGAGCGCGATGAAGGCGAGGACCGCGTAGAGGCCGTTGCGGTTGCGCTCGTCGTAGGCCGGCTGCTGGAAGGCGGTCCGCTCCGGCGCCACCGGCTCGTACGCGCGCCCGACGGTGGTGGCGGCCGGCACGGCCGTCGTGCGGGGGAGGGCCGTGGTCGCCGCCGCGGCGGGGACGGCCGTCGTGGCGGCGAGGGTGGGCGCGGCGCCGCCGATGCCGGCCAGCGCGTGCACCGGCTCGCCCGAACGGAACCGGCGCAGGTCCTCGCGCAGCGCGTCCGCGTCGGCGTAGCGGAGGTCGGGGCTCTTCGCGAGGAGCTTCGCGACGATCGCCTCGAACGGCCGCGGCACGTCGGCCACCACCTGGTTCAGCGGCTTGGGCGCGTCGTGGACCTGCTTGTAGGCGATCCCGACCGGGTTCTCGCCCGTGAACGGCGGCTGCCCGGCGACCATCTCGTAGAGGACGATGCCGAGCGAGTAGAGGTCGCTGCGCGGATCCGGCTGCGCGCCCTGGGCCTGCTCGGGCGAGAAGTACGTCGCGGTGCCCATCACGGAGCCGACCTGGGTCAGGTTGCTCTCGGTCGGTGCGTTCATCGCGCGGGCGATGCCGAAGTCGGCCACCTTCACCTGGCCGTTCGTGCCGATGAGGATGTTGGCGGGCTTGATGTCGCGGTGCACGACGCCGTTGCGGTGGGCGAAGCCGAGCGCTGCGGACACCTCGCTCGCGATCTCGGCGGCCTGGACCGAGCTGATGTGCCCGTTCGCCCGGAGGATGTCGGCCAGGGTGCGGCCCTGCACGTACTCCATCGCCATGAAGTACGTGTTGGAGTACTTGCCCCAGTCGTAGACGCCGACGATGTTGGGGTGGTTGAGGTTGGCGGCCGACTGCGCCTCGCGCCGGAACCGCTCGACGAAGTTGGGGTCCGTGGCGAACTCGGCGAACAGGACCTTGATGGCGACCGGCCGGTCGAGCAGGACGTCGCGCGCGAGGAACACGTCGGCCATGCCGCCGCGACCGATGCGCTGCTGGATCTCGTAGCGGTCGTTCAGGACGACCCGCTCGTTGCTCTCTGTCACGGCTGCTCACTCGGTCGAGGCGCAGCGATGGACCGCCCGCTGCACGTGCGCGTGGCCGAAGGATACCGACGGAGGGTGGTCACGGCTGGGCACCCGGTGCCGGCGCGAGCTCCGTCGTGCTCGTCGCCGTCGCAGCCGCGGCCTCCGTGGCCATCAGGTGGTCGAGGACCTGCTTCGCGATCGGCCCGGCGAGGCGTCCGCCGGTGCCGGCGCTGATCTCCTCGTTGGTGCCCTTCAGCATCACCGCGATGGCGTAGCGCGGCGCCTCGGCCGGGGCGAAGCCCACGATCCACGCGTGCGATCGCTCCGGCTCGCCGGCCGAGTTGAGCTGCGCGGTGCCGGTCTTCGCGGCGCCCTGGACGCCGTTCGCGAGCTGCATCGGCCGGCCGGTGCCGTCGTTGACGACCCCGACCATCAGGCCGGTCAGCGTCGCCGCGCTCTGCGGCGACAGCGGCTGGCGCCACAGCTCCGGGCTCGTGGTCGCGAGCACGTCGCCGTCGTGGTGCAGCGTGCGGTCGACCACGTACGGGCGCATCATCCGGCCGCCGTTGGCGACGGTCGCCGCGACCATCCCCATGTGCAGCGGCACCATCAGGTCGTTCGCCTGGCCGAACCCGCCGATGGCGAGCAGGGGGAGCTGGTCCGTGAAGTCCTCGACCTCGCCGAAGGAGCTGGCCACCGCCCCCGGGAGGTCGAACGGGATGCGCTCGCCGATGCCCCACGCCTTCGTGCCCGCGACCATCCGCTCGGGCCCGAGCTCGATGGCCATCTGCGCGAACTGGATGTTGCAGCTGCGGGTGAAGACCTCGTACATCGTGCCGCCGCACGCCGTGCCGCCGTAGTTCTGGATCGGGTCGTCGGTCTGCGGGGGGACCCACTCCGTCTCGACCGGGAAGGTCCGCTCCAGGCTGGTCACGCCGTTCTCGAGCGCGATCCCCGTCGTGATGACCTTGAAGCTCGATCCCGGCATGTACCGCTCCTGGTACGCGTTGGCGAGCAGCGGCTTGCCCGGGAAGTTGGTGAGGAACTGCAGCACGTTCCCCGCGTCGGCGCTGTCGTGGGTCGCGACCAGGTTCGGGTCGTAGCTCGGCGAGCTGTACATCGCGAGGACCCTGCCGGTGCTCGGCTCGAGCACGACCACCGAGCCCTCGCGACCGGCGAGCGCGTCCTTCGCCACCTGCTGCACGTCGCTGCGCATCGTCAGCACCACGCTGCCGGTGCGGTCGCCGCCGCCGAGGATGTCGCCGATGGCGTGGATCTCCTGCTCCGTGGTCTCGCCGGAGAGGACGTCGGTCTGGGTGCGCTCGAGCTGCGTGCTGCCGTAGTTGAAGGACCAGTAGCCGGTGACGTTCCCGAACAGCTCGCCGAGCGGGTAGGTCCGCTGGTAGTCGAACTCGGCCTCCGGGTCGGTGGACCGGACGCTCTCGGCGAGCACCGCGCCGTCGGCCGAGACGATCTGCCCGCGGGGGCGGCTGAAGTCTCGGATCGTCTGGCGGTCGTTGCGTGGATCCTCGCCCAGCGCCTCCTGCTGACCGACCTGCAGCAGGTTGAGCTGCACGAACAGCACGAGGTAGCAGACGAGCAGTCCGACCGCGAGCCGGCGGATCTTCGTGTTCACCGCGCCACCCTCATCGTGCCGCCTTCAGCGCACGGCGCTGCTCGCGCCGCAGCGCACGGGCCTTCCCGCGCGCCTCCCACCGCTCCCCGAGCGTGAGCTCGTCGGGGATCTCGCCGCTGCGCCGGGCAGCGGAGTCGCTCATCCGCATCAGCAGCGCGAGCAGGACGTAGTTGGCCACGAGGCTCGAGCCGCCGTAGCTCACGAACGGCAACGTGATGCCGGTGAGCGGCACGACCCGGATCACGCCGCCGATGATGATGAACGCCTGCAGGCCGACGATGGTCGTGAGGCCGGTCGCGAGGATCTTCTCGAACGGGCGGTCGGTGCGGATCGCGACCCGGAACCCGGCGCCGATGATGAGCACGAACGAGATCAGCACGCCGGTCGCGCCGAAGAGGCCGAGCTCCTCGCCGATGGCGGCGAAGATGAAGTCGTTCTTGACCTCGGGGATCTTGTTCGGGCTGCCGAGGCCGAGGCCCGTCCCCGCGGTGCCGCCGTTCGCGAGCGCGAACATCGACTGGGCGAGCTGGTAGCCCTTGCCCTCGTAGTCCGACCACGGATCCGTCCAGATCGACACGCGCGTCTGGACGTTGTCGAACAAGCGGTAGGCGGTGTAGGCCGCGCCCGCGAACAGGATCACGCCGAGGACGAGGTAGCTCGTGCGCTCGGTGGCCACCCACAGCATCACGACGAACAGCGCGAAGAACAGCAGCGACGCGCCCAGGTCCTTCAGCCCGACCATCACCACGACCGAGAAGCCCCAGGCGAGCAGGATCGGCAGCAGGTGGCGCAGCTCGGGGAGCCGCAGCGGTCCGACCTTCCACATGCCGGTCGCGATGAGCTCGCGGCGCTCGGCGAGGTAGCCGGCGAAGAAGAGCGCGAGGAGGATCTTCGCGAACTCGCCGGGCTGGAAGTTGACCGGGCCGAAGCTGACCCAGATCCGCGCGCCGCCGAAGCTGCGCCCCACGCCGGGCACGAGCGGCAGCAGCAGCAGGATCGACCCGAGGGCGAAGAACGTCCACTTGTAGCTGGCGAGGTCGGCGGCGCGCTGGACGAACAGCAGCGTGAGCACGAACGCGGAGATGCCGATCAGCGTCCACGTCGTCTGCAGTCCCGCGAGCTCGTCGTCGAGGCGGGCGATGACGACGTAGCCGATGCCGTTGAGCAGCGCGACGAGGGGCAGCAGCGTCGAGTCGGCGCCCCGCGCGAGCAGCCGGGTCGCGAGGTGCGCGACGAGGAGCAGGCCGAGCAGCGCGAGCAGGAACGGGACGATGATCGGCGGGATCTCGGCGTTCTTGCCGAGCGCGGCCAGCGTGTAGGCGGCGGCGGTGATGCAGCCGGCCATGATCACCAGGCCGAGCTCCGTGCTGCGCCGGCCGGCGGCGAGCGGCGAGTACTGGCTCACGGCGGACCCGTCGTGGCGGTGGCGACGGTCCCGACCGTGACGGCCGTGGTCGTGCCGGGCGCAGCGGTGGTGGTCGGCCGCTCCGTGGTGGTGGGCTCCGTGGTCGTCGTGGCGCGGCGGGTGGTGGTCGGGGTGGGCGCGTCGTCGCCGTCGTCGTCCAGCGCGACGAGGGCGAACACGACCGTCAGCGTGAGGATCAGCCCGAGGGCCACCAGGAACAGGAGCATCCCGCCGGTGATCCGTCGCCGCCCGGCCGCCGGCGGCGCGGCGGCGATCGCGGTGACGGGGAGCTGCGCCGTCGGGTCCGGTGCCGGCTCGTCGACCCCGTCCCGCTCGTCGAGCAGGTCCTGCTCGCCGCCCACGGCCGGGACGGCGGTGGTGAGCGCTGCGGGTGCGGCGGCGGGCGCGCCGTCCTCGACGCCGGTCAGCACGTCGACGACCACGACCGTGACGTTGTCGCGGCCCCCGTGCTCGTTGGCCATCGCGACGAGCTCGTCGGCGGCGGCCTGCGGGTCCTCCACGCGGGCGACGACGGCGGCGATCTGGTCGTCGTCCACCTCGTCGACGAGGCCGTCGCTGCAGAGCACGAAGCGGTCGCCCGAGACGAGCGGCAGGAGCCACGCGTCGACACGGACGGTCGGCTCGATGCCGAGCGCGCGGGTGACGATGTTGCGCCGCGGGTGCGTCCGGGCCTCCGCTTCGGTGATGTGGCCCGTGGCGACCAGCTCCTGCACGTAGCTGTGATCGACCGTGACCCGCTCGAGCGCGCCGGCGCGCCAGCGGTACGTGCGGCTGTCCCCGACGTTGACGAGCGCGAGCTGGGTGGGCTCGTCGCCGCGCTCGGGCACGAGGGCGAGGGCGGTCAGCGTCGTGCCCATGCCCTGCTGGGAGGAGTTCGTGTGGGCGGCGGCGAAGATCGCCGCGTTCGCCTCGACGACGGCGGCGATGACCAGGTCGACCGTCGCCGCGCCCGCGGCGAGGCGGTCGCGCAGCGTGCGCGCCGCCAGCGCGCTCGCGACCTCGCCGGCCTGGTGGCCGCCCATCCCGTCGGCGACGCCGAACACCCGCTCCTCGGCCACGAACGCGTCCTCGTTCGCACCGCGGACGCGACCGGTGTCGGTCGCCGCGCCCCAGCGCAGGCGCGGCAACGTCCGGTCATGGGGCGCGCCGTCGGTCACTGGGCCTCCATCAGCGTCGAGCCGATCTGCAGCCGGTCGCCGGGCGCGATCGGCAGCGAGCCGACGAGCTTGGCGCCGTTCAGCCAGCTGCCGTTCGTCGACCCGAGGTCCTCCACCCAGGTGCCGTCGTCGCCCTGGTAGAGCCGGGCGTGGAGCTGCGAGACGAACGTGTCGTCCGGGATGGAGATGGTGCAGTTCGGCGCGCGCCCGATCGTGATCTCGCCGGTGACCGGGAACGCCGCGCCCTTGCGCTCCTTCGGCTGCATCACGACGAGTCGCCCGACGGCGCCACGACGCCCCTTGCGGGCGCGTTGGGGGCCGTGCGGCAGCGGCGTCGCGTGGAGCGGGTCGGCCGTGCGCTGCTCGACGAGCACCCGTCCGGGCCGCGGACCCCGGACCTCGCTCCACACGGCCCACAGGACGCGGGCGAAGAAGAGGTACAGCAGCGCGAGCAGCGCGTACTTGAGGATGTCGAGGAGCTGGTCCGACATCCCGGGGTCAGGTGGCCTCGAAGCGCAGGTGCGTGGCGCCGACGCTGACGATGTCGCCGTCGTTCAGCACGCGCTCGCCCTGGATGCGCAGGCCGTTGACCTTGGTCCCGTTCGTCGAGCCCAGGTCGACGGCGACGTAGCCGTTGCCCGCCGGGCGGATCTCCGCGTGGCGGCGGCTGACGTTGGAGTCGTCCAGGGTGATGGTGCTGCCGGGGAGGCGGCCGATGGTGATCGGCTGCTGGGCGAGCGGGATCCGCTCGCCGGACGGGAGGACGAGGGTGGCGGCGCCGACGGCGCCCGCCTCCTTCAGCTGCGACGCGATGCCGAAGCGACCGGGCTTGAGCTCGTTGTCGACGACGAGGTCGACCTTCACGGGGCCGAGGAAGTGGTAGCCCTCGTCGGCGGCGTACTCGCGCACCGCCTCGCACAGCTCGTCGTTGAGCGCGTGCTCGATGTCGGCGAAGCCGGCGTGGTCGCGGGCGGAGAGGTGGATGGTGAACGCGTTCGGGACGATGCGGCGGCCCTTCACGTCGACGCTGCGGTGCTCGTCCATCTCGCGCAGCAACCGGCGGCCGAGCTCGACGGGCCGGATGGTGCTGCGCGACCGGGAGAACACGCCCTCGACCATACGCTCCAACCCGTGCTCGAACGATTGCAGGCCCATGACCTGCGCCAGGGTAGTTGGGGGGAGCGGCGGCGCAGGTGCGGCAGGTCCGGCGCCGGCGGCGTGATCGTGTTGGGCGGCGAGCGCCGCCCCCGCTAGCGTGAGCGGTCCACTCGGGCGAGTGGCGGAATGGCAGACGCGCTGGCTTCAGGTGCCAGTACAGGTAACTGTGTGGGGGTTCAAGTCCCCCCTCGCCCACCCTCGTCCGGCGGCCCCGTGTCGACGGCGCCCTCACGCTCGTCGCGCGCCGCCCACTCGAGGAGGACGTCGATCGGGAACGGGTGGTCGTCGATCCCGGCGTGGAGGTCGCCCAGGGCCACCACCCGTCCGGGGACGGTGCCGATCGTGCAGTCCTGCGGCTCGACCGCCTCGATCTCGTCCCAGCGGATCGGCGTCGACACCGTCGCGCGCTCGTTGCCCCGCACCGAGTACGCCGCGGCGATCGTGTGGTCGCGGGCGTTCTGGTTGTAGTCGACGAAGACGGCGGTCGGGTCGCGGTCCTTGCGCCACCACGTGGTGGTGACGTCCCCGCCGGCTCGTCGTTCCACCTCGCGCGCGAACGCGAGGGCGGCCCGGCGGAGGTCCTGGAACCCCTGCGCCGGTTGGATCCGGACGTACACGTGCAGGCCCCTGCCGCCCGACGTCTTCGGCCACCCGACGGCGCCGAGCTCGTCGAGCACCTCCTCGACGACGTGCGCGACCCGGCGCACCGTCGCCAGGCTGCACCCCGGCATCGGGTCGAGGTCGATCCGCCACTCGTCGGGGCGCTCGGTGTCGGCACGTCGGGAGTTCCACGGGTGGAACTCGACGGTCGACATCTGCACCGCCCAGATCACGTGCGCGAGCTCGGTCACGCACAGCTCGTCGGCGTGCAGGCCGTAGCGCGGGAACGACACCCGCACGGTCTCGAGCCAGGGCGGCGCTCCGGCCGGCACCCGCTTCTGGTGCACCTTGTCGCCGCTGACGCCCGTCGGGAACCGGTGCAGCATGCACGGCCGCTCGCGGAGGGCGTTGACGATGCCGGGTCCGACCGCGAGGTAGTACTCGACCAGGTCGAGCTTCGTCGCGCCGATGGCCGGGAAGTACACCCGGTCCGGGTTGCTGATCCGGACGGTCCGCCCGCCGACGCTGATCTCGATCGCCGGAGCCGTGGCCACGGGGGCGACCGTAGCGAGGTCCGTGAGGCGGGACCACCGGCCTGGTGGCGGAGGTTCACGAGCGGTGCACCACCAGTGCCGCAACGACTTCGGGTGCGAGCAGGCGCGGCAGCGTCGAGACCCGCTCCGATCGAGCAGTCGGGCGATCGGGGTTGAGGAAGTCGGCACGAGGGCCGATGAACAGGAGGCATGTCGAGACTGCTCAAGCTCCGCCGCGACGACGTGTGCGTGACGTGCGACGCCGCTCTGGCGGCAGGGACCACCGCGTACTGGTTCCCGTCGGAACGGCGCACCAGGTGCGTCCCCTGCGGCGAGGTCGGTGTGGCCCCGGAGCGGCTCCCGGTGCGAACCGACGATGCGGCGCGCCGGAACGGCGTGCCGGGTGGTTCGGCGAGTGCCGAATACGAGAAGCGAGCCGAGCGCGAACGACGCCGGCACGAACAGGCCGTGGCCGACGACGCCGCCTGGCGGGCGCGGTGGAAGGCGGACCACCGGTTCCTCGGACCGGTCGTCACCGCGTTCACCCCCAAGTCCGTCGCTTCCGAGAGCCAGTCGACGGCGGCCTGGAGGGCCGGCGCGGAGGGCGAAGCCCGCGTCGGACAGGTCCTCGCCGGAGTCGCCGGTGTCGAGGTGCTGCACGATCGCCGCTGGCCGGGCACGCGCGGCGCCAACATCGATCACGTGGTCGTCGCCCCGTCCGGGATCTTCGTCGTCGACGCGAAGAACTACGGGGGCAGCAGGATCGAGGTGATCGACAAGGGGTCGTGGCTCCAGCCGGACTGGCGCCTGAACGTCAACGGGCGCAACCGGACCAAGCTCGTCGACGGCGTGCTCGCGCAGGCAGCCGCCGTGCGCGGCGTGCTCACCGGCCTCGCCGACGTCCCGGTCTCCGGCGTGCTCTGCTTCATCGGCGCCGACTGGGGCCTCCTCGGAATGCGCACGGCCAAGACGCTCCACGGCGCGACGATCCTGTGGCCCCTCAAGCTTCCCGAGCTCGTCGGCGCCTCCGGCTCGGTCGACGTCGCTCGCACCGCCGCGCACATGCGGCGCGCGCTGAAGCCTGTGACGTAGCTGTCGACCCGCGCCCTCGCGAGGGGGCGCCGCTGCCTCACCCCCTGCCGCTCGCGGGCATGCACGTCACCGCGTGAACGCTCGGAGCGTGTGCGATGTGACGCGAGCGCGCATCCGCTGACACGGCGGCACCTCCCGACCGCGCCGCCGTGAACCACGGCAAAAGAGTCCGCCGAGGTTCTGCTTGCATTCGTGTATACAAGGATGCAAAAATGTGCGGCAGGGGGTTCTGCACGATGATCCGACGACTGCGCTTCGGGACGTTCCTGGCGCCGCACCATCCGACGGGGGAGGACCCCACGCTGCTGCTCGAGCGCGACGTCCAGCTCGCCGAGCACCTCGACCGGCTCGGGTTCGACGAGTTCTGGTGCGGCGAGCACCACTCCACGGGCTGGGAGATCATCTCCTCGCCGGAGCTGTTCCTCGCCCACGTCGCCGCCCGCACGTCGCGCATCCGCCTCGGCACCGGTGTCGTGTCGCTGCCGTACCACCACCCGTTCCACGTGGCGAACCGGATCGTGCTGCTCGACCACCTGTCCCGCGGCCGGGTGATCTTCGGCTCCGGCCCGGGGGCGATCCCGACCGATCAGTGGACGCTCGGCCTCGACCCGATGGTGCTGCGCGACCGCCACGACGAGGCCCTCGGCGTGATCGTCAGGCTGCTGCGCGGCGACGAGCGGTTCACCCACGAGTCCGACTGGTTCACGCTGCGCGACGCCCGCCTGCAGATGCTGCCGGTGCAGCACGAGGTGCCGATGGCCGCCAGCTCCTCGCTCAGCCCGAGCGGCATGCGCCTCGCCGGCAAGTACGGCATCGGCGTCCTGTCGATCGCCTCCAACTCGACCGAGGGCATCCAGGCGCTGCCGACGCAGTGGGGCTTCGCCGAGGAGGCGGCGGCGCAGCACGGGCACACGGTCGACCGCGCCGACTGGCGGGTGCTGCTCACCTGGCACGTCGCCGAGAGCCGCGAGCGCGCCGAGGCCGACGTTCGCCACGGCCTGCTGCGCTGGAACAACGAGTACAAGGCGGAGATCCTCCAGCGTCCGGGCGACGTCGCCTACGACGACCCGGACGCGTTGATCGACAGCCTGCGCGGCGGCGGCGCCACCGGCATCGGCGCCGCCGTGATCGGCACGCCCGACGACCTCGTCACCGCGATCCGCCGGCTGCAGGAGTTCACCGGCGGCTTCGGCGTCGTGCTCGGCTTCGCCCACGACTGGGCCGATCCCGACGCGACGCGACGGAGCTGGGAGCTCATCGCCCGCCACGTCGTCCCGCAGCTGAACGGCACGCTCGAACCGCTCCTCGACTCGGCCCGCTACGTGCGCGCGCGGATGCCGGAGCTCGTGCCGGAGATGACGGCGGCGGTGATGTCGCGGATCATGTCCGACGAGCGTGCCGCCGAGGCGTTCCGGGTGACGGCACGCCAGAAGGCCGACGGCGCCGGCTCCGCGTTCCGTCCGGGGGTCGACCTGACGGCGGCCCACGAGCCGGCCGCGGAGAGCGACGGCGGCCGCGCCGAGCCCGTCGGTCCCCCGGCGATCGCGGCGACGGACGCCGACAAGGAGGAGGTGCGCTCCGCATGACCACGCTCCTGCTCCGGCGCCGGACGCTCGTGACGGCGGAGATCCTCGGCGTCGTCGAGCACGGGGACGAACGGGGCCGCCTGCTCGGCTTCCCGACCGCCAACCTGCCGATCGAACCCGACGCGCCGATCGACGACGGCGTCTACGCCGCCTCGGTCCGCTGGCGCCACCACGTCCCGCACCTCGCCGCCGTCTCCATCGGGACGCGCCCGACCGTGTACGCCGCCGGCCGGCGGCTGGTCGAGGTGCACCTCCTGGACGTCACCGCCGACCTCTACGGCGAGACGCTCCGGGTCCGCCTGGAGGCCCTCGTGCGCCCGCAGCGGCGCTTCCCGGACCTCGACGCGCTGCGGGGGCAGCTCGCCGACGACGTCGCAGCGGTCCGCCGGCTGCTGGACACCATCGCGGCGTAGCCGCGCCGCCCGAACCACCACCACACACACCACATCCACATGAGTCCTCTGGGGGGAACGTGAAGAAGCTCGCGAACATCGGATGGGTCCTCGCCGCGGTCGGCCTGCTCGGCCTCGCGTCGTGCGGCGACGACGACGACGAGGCCACGGCCGCGCCACCGGCGGAGGCGGCGGCGGACAGCACCGCCGCCGACGAGGCGGACACGACGGCCGGTGGCGCGTCGGCGACGACGGCCGCCGGCGCGACCACGGCGCCGGCGGGGATGCCCGACGGACCCCTGCCCGAGGGCGCGAGCGTCGGCTTCGCCATCCCGATCCTGCGCGGTCCGCCGCTCAAGGCGCAGGACGACTACTTCCGGCGCTGGGCCGACGAGGCCGGTCTCGAGTACACCTCGCTCGACGCCAACTACGACGTCAACAAGCAGATCGCCGACATCGACTCGCTCGTCCAGCAGGGCGTCGACGTCCTGTTCGTGTGGCCGATCGATCCGGTGGCGGTCCAGCCGGCGCTCGACCGGGCGCGAGACGCCGGGATCCACCTCGTCGTCGAGGAGACGTCCGTCGGCGGGCCGTTCTTCCTCAACGTGCAGCACGACAACGTCGCCGCCGGCGCCCAGGCGGCGGACCTCATCGCCGACTCCTTCGGCGAGGGCGCACAGGTGGCCGCCGTGCTCGCCCCGCAGCAGGTGGAGGCGCTCAACCAGCGCAACGAGGGCTTCGAGGCGCGCGCCGAGGAGCGGGGCCTCGACATCGTCGAGCGGCAGACGGCGCAACAGCTCACGACCGAGGAGGCGGCTGCGTTCGCGGACGGCTTCAAGGAGCGCCACCCGGACATCGACGCGGTCTTCGCGGCGACCGACCTGATCGCGCTGGGCATCGCCCCCCGCCTGAGCGGCTCGTTCACCCCCGCCGTCGTCAGCATCGACGCCTACGAGCCGACGGTCGAGCTCGTCGGGCAGGGGCTGATCACCGCGACGCTCGACCCGCAGTACGTGGAGACGGCGAAGGTCATGGCCTGGGGCGCCGAGACGGCCCTGCGCGACGGCACCGTGCCGGACACCGTGTGGATCGACCACCTCGTCATCGACGAGGCCGCCGCGGTGGACTGGCCGAACTACCAGCAGCGGATCGACACGGCGAGCACGGTCACGCTGACCGAGCGCGACGGTCGCCAGTTCGCCACGGTCTCGTCGTGACGAACCACAGCACCCCTCCAGGAGGGACCATGACCAGGCACCTGCGGTTCGGACTGTTCCTCGCCCCGTTCCACGACGTCGACACGAACCCGACGCTGATGTTCCGGGACGACCTCGACCTGGTCGACCACCTCGACCGGCTCGGCATCGACGAGGCGTGGTTCGGTGAGCACCACAGCGGCGGGTGGGAGCTCATCGCCTGCCCGGAGCTGATGGTGGCCGCTGCCGCCGAGCGCACGTCGCGGATCCGGCTCGGTACCGGTGCGGTGTCGCTCAGCTACCACCACCCCTTCATGCTCGCCGACCGCATCGTGCAGCTCGACCACATGACGCGAGGCCGGCTGATGTTCGGGGTGGCACCCGGCGCGCTGCCGTCCGATGCGGCGATGATGTGCATCGACCCGCTCGAGCAGCGCCGGATGATGACCGAGTCGCTCGAGTGCGTCACGCACCTGCTGTCGAGCGACGAACCGCTGACGCGTGAGACGGACTGGTTCCGCATGCGCGATGCGCGCCTGCAGCTCCGCCCGTTCTCGCCCGGCGGCATCGAGCTCGCGATCACGGCCGTGGCGAGCCCCTCCGGACCCCGGCTCGCGGCGCGCTTCGGCGCAGGGCTGCTGTCGGTCGGGGCGACGACGGCCATCGGGTTCGACGCCCTGGCCTCGACGTGGGGCGTGATGGAGGCGGAATCGGCGGTGCACGGCACCACGCCGGACCGCTCGCGGTGGCGGCTGACGGGGCCGATCCACCTCGCGGACACCGAGGCGCAGGCACGCGCGGACGTCCGCTACGGGCTCGAGGCGTGGGTGCGCTACTGGGGCACCGCGAGCCTGATGGACCTCGGCGCCGGGGTCGACGACTTCGACGAGCTCGTCGACCGCATGAACGCCACCGGCTTCGCCGTCATCGGCACGCCGGAGCAGATGGTCGACCAGCTCGAGCGCCTGTGGGCCCAGTCGGACGGCGGGTTCGGCGCGTTCCTCGCGTTCGGCCACGACTGGGCGGACAAGGAGGCGACCCACCGGTCGTTCGAGCTGCTGGCGAAGAAGGTCGCGCCGCACTTCCAGTCGTCGCTCGACCGCCGGCGCGCCTCCCTCGCTGTCCTCACCGAAGGCCGCGACGACTTCCTGTCCCGTGGGGCGGCGGCCGCCGAGGCCGCGAGCGTGGAGTACCAGAAGGTGCTCGCCGACCGGGGAACGCCGTGAGGTTCGTCGACCAGGTCGTCGTCGTCACCGGGGCCGCCGCCGGCCAGGGCGCGCAGCACGCCGCGTCCTTCGCGGCGGAGGGGGCCGACGTCATCGGCGTCGACGTCGGTGATCTCGCCGCCACCGCAGCCGCGGTTGAGGGGCTCGGGCGGAGGTTCTGCCCGATCCGGTGTGACGTGCGCGACGGCGCGGCGCTCGAGGCGGCGATGGCGCAGGCCGTGGAAGCGTTGTCGCCGCCCGGCGTGGTCGTCGTCAACGCCGGGATCGTCGCCGGCGTCGCGCCGTCCTGGGAGCTGACGACGGAGATGTGGGAGGCCACGATCGGCGTGAACCTCACGGGCGCGTGGCAGACGGTGCGCTGCACCGTGCCGCACATGATCGCCGCCGGCCGGGGCGGCTCGATCGTCATCACCGGCTCCACCGCCGGCGTGCGCGGCGAGCCGAACATCTCGCACTACAGCGCCAGCAAGCACGGGCTCCACGGGCTCGCGACGTCGCTCGCACGCGAGCTGGGCGACCGGTCGATCCGCGTCAACCTCGTCAACCCGACCACGGTCGACACGCCGATGGTGAACAGCGAGGCGTTCTTCCGCTGGCTCTGCCCGGACCTGGCGGAGCCGTCTCGTGACGACGTCGTGCGGGAGCTCGCGAAGGGCCACGTGCTGCCGGTGGGGTGGATCGACACGGCGGACGTGACCGCCGCCGTGATGTGGCTCGCCTCCGGCGAGGCGCGCTACGTGACCGGCCAGGCGCTCGCGGTCGACGCCGGCGCGACGCTGCGCTGAGCGGCACCGTCGTGGACCGGGCGTTCGTGACGGGCGGTGGCGGCGGGATCGGCGCGGCGATCGCCGCGGCCCTCGTCGCCCGCGGCGTGGACGTCGTGGTCGCGGACGTCGACGCGCAGCGGTGCGCCGACGTCGCCGGCGCGATCGGCGCGACCGCGCTGGCCGTGGACGTCACCTCGTCCTCAGCGGTCACGAGGGCCGTGGAGGAGCTGGCGGCGGACCAGCCGCTGTCGATCCTCGTCAACGCGGCGGGGATCCCCGGACGGGAGGCGCTGGCGCGGCGGGCCGAGGCCTACGAGCGAGCGGCCGCCGATGCGGCGCCGACGCCCCGCTTCGACGCGACCGTGGCGCTGACCGACGAGGAGTGGCGCACGATGCTCTCGACGCACCTCGACGGGACGTTCCACTGCGTCCGCGCCGTGCTGCCGTCGATGATGGCGGCGCAGCGTGGCGCGATCGTCAACGTCTCGTCGGTGTGCGGACTGCACGGGTGCGCCGGCTCGCCGCACTACTCGGCGGCCAAGGGCGCCGTGATCGCGTTCACGAAGGCCGTCGCGAAGGACGTGGCGCCGTACGGGATCGGGGTCAACGTCGTCGCTCCCGGATACGTCGAAGGGCCGATGGCCGACCTGATGTCGCCGCGGATGCGCGACCACGTGGTCGCCTCCACGCCGGCCGGCCGGCTGGGCTCCGCACAGGACGTCGCCGCAGCCGTCTGCTACGCCGCGCTGGACGCCGGGCCGTTCCTCACGGGTCAGGTCCTCAGCCCGAACGGCGGGCTGTGGACGTGACGGCGCCGCGCGCGCTGCGGGTGGGTGTGGTGTTCCCGTCACGACTCGCGGCGGCGGACCGGGCGCAGCTGCGCGCGGTCCTGCAGGCGATCGAGCGCGAGGGGCTCGATCACGTCGTGTTCTACGACCACGTCGTCGGCGCCGATCTCGCGCCCGACGCAGCGCCGCGGCCGCGCTGGCCGCGACCGCCGTACACGCGCCACGACCCGTTCCAGGACCCGCTCGTGCTCGCCGCGTTCGCGGCAGCGTGCACCGAGCGGATCGAGCTGGTGACGGGCGTGCTCGTGCTGCCGCAGCGCCCGGTCGCGCTGGTGGCCCGCCAGGCCGCCGACGTGTCCATCCTCAGCGGCGGCCGCCTACGCCTCGGCGTCGCCGCGGGGTTCAACGACCTCGAGTTCGCCGCCCTCGGCCAGTGCTTCCACGACCGTGGCGCGCGCCTCGACGCGCAGCTCGACCTCCTCCGCGCGCTCTGGCGCGGCGAGGTCGTCACCGCCGACGACCGCTGGCACCGGTGGCCGCCGGTGGCGCTCAACCCGGCGCCGGTCGCGCCGCCGGAGGTCTGGGTCGCGGGCGGTTCCACGGCCGCGATGCGGCGCGCCCTCACACGCGGCGCCGGGTGGTTCCCGGCGTTCCGCGTGTCCGCGCTGCGCGATCCGGACGCCGTGGCGGTCGTGCGTGGGCAGCTCGACGACTTCGCGGCGGTGGCGCGCGGTGCTGGCGTCGAGCCGACCTCGATCGGGATCCAGGCCCGCACGACCGGCGTGGTCCACGGTGGGGCGAGCGCGCTCGCGGAGGAGCTGGCTCGATGGACCGCGCTCGGCGTCAGCCACGTGGCCGCGGTCGTCGACCCCCGCGACCTGGAGGCGCCGACGCTCGACGCGGCCCTCGAGCGGATCGCAGCGGTCGCGACGGCGGCCCGTGCGGCGGGGGTGCAGCCGTGAAGGCCCCGGACGTCCGACGCGCCGGCACCGGCCGGTCGCTATCGTCGAGGAGGTCCCCGTGCGGACCGTTGGAGAAGGATGACGAACGACGCCCGCTCGCTGCACATCAGTCGCAAGGACTCGCGCCTCGTCAACGACGTCGTCGAGCGGCTCCACCGGATGATCGCCGAGGGCGACCTGGTGCCGGGGCAGCGGCTGCGCGAGGTGGAGCTCTCCGAGCGCCTCGGGGTGTCGCGGACGCCGATCCGCGAAGCGCTGCTCAGGCTCGAGTCGGACGGCACGATCGTCGTCGACCCTGGGCGCGGGCGGTACATCAGGACGCTGTCCAATGACGAGGTCCGCCACGTCTACGAGGTGCGCCTCGCGCTGGAGCCCATGGCGGCGAGCCGCGGGTGCGAGCACGCCGACGAGCGGCACCTGGCAGAGGTCGCAGCGTTCCAGCTCCGCCACGACCGCTCCGACGGCGTCGACCCGGCCCAGTTCGTCGACTTCCACCGGCTGCTCGCCGCGCCCTGCGGCAACGGCATCCTCCTCGACTTCCTCAACATCCTCTGGACGCACGAGGACAACGCGCGCCTCTTCGCCGCTCGCGTCAGCGATCCCGTGGACGTCGGTGAGATCGTCGCCGAGCACCGGGCCATCGCCGCGGCCTACGGCGCACGCGACGTGGCCCAGGTCGAGCAGCTCATGCGCGAGCACGTGTCCTGCCGCCCGCCGATCTGACCGTGGCGGCGGCCGCGGGGTGCGGCCGTGAGCGTCCGCAGCACGACGATCGTCGTCGACAAGCTCGACTTCCACTACCTCGAGGCCGGTGACCTCGACGCACCCGCGGTCGTGCTGCTCCACAGCGGCGAGTTCGGCTCCTCCGCGCAGGTGTCGTGGGGGCACCTCATCGAGCGCTTCGCCTCCCGGCACCGGGTCGTCGCCCCCGACTGGTTGGGCTACGGCGGCTCGGCCAAGGTGCGCGACTTCGTCGACGGCATCGGCCGAGCCATCGACCACATGGCGACCGGGCTCGAGCACCTCGGGATCGACCGGGCCCACCTCGTCGGCAGCTCGATGGGTGCGACGATGCTCCTGCGCGACGCGGCGCAGCCGCGGCCCCGGTTCCCGGCCGCGACGATCGTCGCCGCGAACGGCGGCGGGCCGACGCTCGACAACGAGGCGCGCCGCGACCTGACGGGCTACGACGGGTCGCTCGAGTCGATGCGCCGCGTCGTCCGTGCGCTCGTGGCCGACCCGCGGCTGGCCGACGACGACGGCTTCGTCACGCCCCGCCAGGAGGAGGCGGCGACGGCGGGTGCGTGGGAGTGTGCTGCGTCGGCCCGGTTGCGCCACCCCGCTGCTCCCGTGCCGCCCGCGGCAGCGCGCGACACCATCGACTACGAGCGCATCGAGGTCCCCGTCCTGCTCGTCAACGGCGTGCACGACCGCCTGAAGCCACCGGCCTACGGCCGCGACATCGTCCGCCGCCTGCGGTCCGGTCGGCTCGTCGAGCTCGAGGACTGCGCCCACCTGCCGAACGTGGAGCAGCCGGACCGGTTCGTGGCCGAGGTCCTCGCGTTCTGGGAGTCGACGTGACCTCGGCGGCGCCCGCGCTCGCTGCAGCAGCGCCCTCCTCTCCCCGGCCCGTCGTGGTGGACGTGGATGCGGTGACGAAGCGCTTCGGGCCGACCGTCGCACTGGATGCCGTCTCGCTGCGCGTCCGCGCCGGGGAGCTCCTCTGCCTCGCGGGCGAGAACGGCTCCGGGAAGTCGACGCTCGTATGGACGATCGCTGGCGTGCAACGCCCCGACGGCGGGCGGATCCTCGTCGACGAGCGCGAGGTCGCCTACCGCACCCCGCGGGACGCGATGGACGACGGCATCGCGCTGGTGGCGCAGGAACCGGCTGCCGCACGGAGCCTGTCGGTCGCCGAGAACCTGTTCCTCCCAGGGATGCGCTCGCCCGCCCGGCGGGTCCGCCGCAGCGAGCTGGCGGAGCGCGCGGTGCCGCTGCTCGAGGAGGTCGGGCTCGCCGGGCTCGACCCGCGCACCCTGTACCGCAGCCTGTCGCAACCGCAGCGGGAGCTGGTCGAGATCGCGCGTGCGATCGCGACCCGGCCACGGGTGCTCATCCTCGACGAGGCGACGACCCGCGTCGGCGATCCGGAACGCCTCTTCGAGCTGCTGGAGCGGCGCAACCGCGACGACGAGATGGCGGTGGTGATGATCACGCACCGGCTCCGGGAGATCAGGCGGCTGGCGCGGCGGGTGGTGGTGCTGCGGGACGGCCGGCTCGCCGGCGAGCTCGACAGCGCGGAGATGACCGACGAGGCGATCACGGCGCTCATGGTCGGTCGCGAGCTCGGGCCCCACCTGCACCACGGCCGCGCGCCCCATCAGGACGAGCGGCTGGCCGCCCGCGCGATCCGGGTCCACCCGTCCCGCCCCCCGTTCGACCTGTCGGTGCGCCGTGGCGAGATCCTCGGGGTCGCCGGCCTCGCGGGCAGCGGGCGGACCGCCCTGCTGCGGGCGCTCGCCGGTCTGCGGGCGCACGGCGGCACGATGCGCGTGGACGGGGAGCCGGTGCGCGGCGGCGACGTGCGCTCTGCGCTCGCGGCCGGGGTGGCGCTGGTGCCCGAGGACCGGATCGGACAGGGCGTCTTCCCGAGCCTGTCCGTGTCGCGCAACGTGGCGCTCGCCCGCCACCGCGGTCTCCGCCGCGCCCGCCGGCGGGACGAGCACGAGGTGACGAGGCCGTTCGTCGCGCAGCTGGCGATCCGGACCGCGTCGCTCGACTCGCCGGTGCGCGCGCTGTCGGGCGGGAACCAGCAGAAGGTCGTGCTGGCGCGCACGCTCCTGCGCACGCCCAGCGTGCTGCTGCTCGATGAGCCGACGCGTGGCATCGACATCGGCGGCAAGCGGGACGTCTACGACGCCATCGCCCGCCTCGCCGACGAGGGGACGGCGATCGTCGTCGCCTCGTCCGAGCTGCCGGAACTGCTGACGGTCTGCGACCGGATCGTCGTCCTGCACCACGGCGAGCTCGCCGGCGTCGTGGAGCGGGCCGACTTCTCGGAGGAAGCCGTCGTCGTCCTGAGCCTGGGAGGAACAGCATCGTGAACACCGCGACCACCATCGGGCTCCGGCGGCGACCGCCGGTCATCGCGCCCCTGAGCGGACCCACCGCCGGGATCACGGGCGCGCTGCTCGTCCTGTGCGTGCTCCTCGCCGCCACGGAACCGCGGTTCCTCTCGTGGGGCAACCTCACGAACATCGCGGAGACGAACGCGGTGCTGGCGATCGTCGCCGTCGGGATGACGTTCGTGATCATCGGTGGCGGCTTCGACCTCTCCGTCGGCGGGATGCTCGCCCTCTCGTCGGTGATGCTGAGCCAGTACCTGTCGTGGGGCATCCCGCTCGCGCTCGCGATCGTGCTCACCGTGGCGCAGGCGGTGGTCACCGGCCTGCTGCTGAACGGGATGCTGATCGCTCGCGGCGGCCTGTCCTTCTTCGTCGTCACGTTGGGCACCTCGCAGGCGTTCCGCGGCATCGCGCTGCTGATCACCGGCGGCACCACGCGCACCCTGTACGGCGAGGGTTCGCTGCGCACGATCGGCAGCGGACGGATCGGCGGCGTGCCGTACCTCGTGATCGTCGCCGTGGTCGTGGCCGTGCTGGCCGCGGCGGTGCTCGGCGGCACGACCTACGGCCGGATGGTGCACGCTGTGGGGGACAGCCCCGAGGCCGCGCGGATCGCCGGGCTGCGGGTCGTGGCAGTTCGCGCCTCGCTCTTCGCGATCTCCGCCGGACTCGCCGCGGTGGCGGCGGTGGCCGAGACGGGGCGACTCGCGAGCGCCAGCTCGACGCAGGGGACCGGCCTCGAGCTCACCGCCGCCGCGGCCGTGCTGCTGGGCGGGACGAGCTTCTCGGGAGGCTCGGGGAGCGTCACCGGGACGGTCGTCGGCGTCGCTTTCCTCGGCGTGCTCTCGAACGGGCTCTCGATCAGCGGGATCTCGTCGTTCTGGCAAGGTGTGGTCACCGGAGCGGTCCTCGTCGCCGCGGTGCTCCTCGACCGCCTGCGGACGCGGCGCGCGAGCTGAGGTGGCTCCGCACCGATGAGTTCGCGTGCCGGATCCCGTCGTCACGGCGACGGAGGAGGAGGATGCCGATGAGCGCGCTGGACACGGAGTTCTCGGCCGAGCTGCAGCGCAGCCCGGCGAAGGGCGGGTGGACGTACGTCGTGTGGCCGGGCAGCGTCGAGCTGTTCGGCACGCGCGGCCGGGTGAAGGTCCGTGGCACGGTCGACGGCCACCCGTTCCTGACCTCCTTCATGGCGCTCGGCGACGGGACGCACAAGCTGCCGCTCGCCGCCGACGTGCGGCGGGCGATCGGCAAGCAGGCGGGTGACGTGGTGACGGTCCGCCTGGAGGAGCGCCTGGACGGTTGATGGGCCGCGCTCACCCCGAGGGCAGGTTCGAGGCGACCTTGCGCAGCAGGCGCTCGAGCTGGCGGCGCTCGGCGCCGCTGAGCGACGACAGGATGGTCTCCTCGTTGGCCAGGTGGTCCGGCAGCGCCCGATCGACCACCCGGCGGCCGGCGGGCGTGAGCCGCACCCGCACCACCCGCCGGTCGGTCGCGTCCTTCACGCGCTGCACGTAGCCGCGCGCCTCCAGGCGGTCGATCCGGTTCGTCACCGTGCCCGACGTGATCATGAGCGCCGCGAGGAGCTCGCCGGCGGTGAGCTCGAAGGGCGCGCCGCCGCGGCGGAGGGAGGCCAGCACGTCGTACTCCCACGCCTCCAGCCCGTGCCGGTGGTAGACGACGTCGAGCTGGCGCTCGATGCTCCGCGTGAGCCGGCTGATCCGGCCGATGATCCGGATCGGGGAGGCGTCGACGTCGGGGCGCTCGCGCGCCCACTGCTCGACGACGAGGTCGACGTGATCGGCTGCCGGCATGGCGTGCAGCCTAGAACGTCTTGACGTCAAGGGATCTCGCGCTAGGGTGATGTCTCGATGTCGAGAGATCACGTGCGCAGCACCCTGGCCGCCGCCGCGGGGGGCGCTCCCGCCCCGGCGCGCAGCACCCCCACACCGCCGGCCCGGCGGGCGCCGCCGGCCGCCGGTGTCACTGCGGTCCTGGTCGCGTTCGCCGCGCTGTCGCTCGGGTCGACCCTGGCCAAGTCGTCCGGCTCGCCCGGCGCCGTCGTGGCGTTCTGGCGCCTCCTGATCGGGACCGTGGTGTGGCACGCCCTCGTCGCCGTCCTCGGCGGCCGCGGCGGGGCGCGGCGCACCGTGACGCCGGCGGCGTGGCGGGCGGCGACGCTGCCGGGCATCGCCTTCGGCGTCAACCTCGCCTGCTTCTTCTCCGGGGCGACGCGCACGCCGATCGCGCACGCCGAGTTCATCAGCGCGCTCACGCCCGTCGTGATGGTGCCGCTCGCCGCCCGTCGCCTGCGCGAGCGCGTCGACCCGCTCACCGCCGGGTGCGGGTTCGCCGCGATCTGCGGGGTTGCGCTGATCCTCGGACGCAGCGGGACCTCCGGCACGTCGCTCGCCGGCGACGCGCTCGTCGTCGCGGCGGTGGCGGCGTGGATCGCCTACCTCCTCGTCTCCCGGCAGGCGCGGGACCGGATCGGCACGGTGCCCTTCATGGCGGTCATGTCGACGGCAGCGTGCGCCACGACCCTGCCGATCGCGCTCGCCACCGGTGGCGGCGCCAGCGGGATCGTGGGGCTGTCGACGCGGGGCTGGGTGGTCGTGGTCGCGCTCGCGCTGAGCGCCGGCGTGGTCGCCCACGGCCTGATCGCGTGGTCCCAGCAGCGCGTGGGCCTCGGCGTGATCTCGATGCTGCAGCTCGGCCAGCCGGGGCTCGGCGTGGGCTGGGCGGCGGTGCTCCTCGGCGAGTCCGTCGCCGGCGTCCAGCTCGTCGGCATGGCCGTCGTGCTCGTCTCGGTGGGCACCCTCGCCCGCCGCGCCGCTCGCCCGACGCCGCGTCCGTGAACGGAGGCACCACAGGGGTGCGCCAGTTCACAGACGCGCGTGGGATCGGGCGCCAGACGCAGCGTTCGTGAACGCAGGCACTGCGGTGGTGCCCCGGTTCACGGACGCAGGGTCGGGTCGGCGGGCCGAGCGGCGGCGCGCGATCGGGCGACGCCGAGCATCAGCGGGCGCAGGCGGCGCCGAGGCTGCCGAGCACCAGGCCGATGCGCCCGGCGAGCTTCTCGGCGCGGGCGCGGAGGTTCTCGGCCTCCTCACCGCCGTGGCCGTCGCGCTCGTCGAGCAGCGTCGCTCGGTCGAACAGGGAGCGGGCGTAGTGCGGCACGGCCCCGATCCGGCGGCACAGGTCGGCCGACGCGGTCAGGTGGTGGTCGGCCTTGTCGTAGTCGCCGACCAGGTGCGCGGCGACGCCGATGATCCGGTCGCTGGGCCCGAGCGACGCCCGGCCGAGCCCGGTGACGATCAACCGGCCGTGGTACGGCTCGAGCTCGCGCAGGAGGATGGCGGCGCGCTCCCGGTCGCCGACCTCCCGCGCGATCTCCACGAGCAGCGCGCCCATCGCGAGGTACAGGGAGTCCGGGTTGTGGCGGATCCCGTGCTCCTCGGTGACGACCTCGGCCAGGATCGGCGCGGCCTCGTCCGGGCGACCCGCGGCGGCCAGGCACGTCCCGAGCGCGACCCGCCAGATGGGCAGGTGCGGGGGGCGTGACGCCGCCTGCTCGACGAGGTCGAGCATCCCGGCCAGCTCACCGCGATCCCACGCACGCACGAACGCCTGCCCGGACCAGGCCTGCTCGGCGTTGACGCCGTGGCTCTGCAGGCCCCGCAGGAGCGCCTCGTCCGCGAGGTGCGCCGACCGCTCGTACTCGCCACGCATCAGCGCGAGGGTTGCGTCGAGGAAGCCGACGAACGCGTCGTACACGGGCTGGCGCACCTCGGCGGCCCGGATCCGGAACCGCTCCAGCCACTCGAGCCCCTCCTCGGCCCGGCCCGACTCGGTCAGGTCGACGATGCCGTACAGCAGCGCGTTGAGCTGCAGGTGCGTGCTCCCGGAGCGCAGCGCGGCGTCCCACGCGGCACGATCGGCGGCCAGGCGCTGGTCGAGCATGTCGACCTTCCAGTTCGACATGCGCGCCGCGAGGTGCGCGGTCGCGATCAGCGTCTGCTGCCCGTTGGCCTCGGCCAGCGCGAGCGCCTCCTGGCTGAGGCCGCGGAGGGCGAGGAGGTCGCCGTCGGCGGCCGCGTTGGAGAGGCTCGCGCCGAGCAGTCGCGAGCGGTGGGCGACCTCGGTCGCGGGGAGTCCGTTGAGCGCCTCGCGGAGCAGCTCGTCCAGGCCCTCGTCCTCGGTGCCGAAGTCGAACCCGATGCCGGCGCGAGCGAGCGCCATCGCCTCGGCCGCACGAGCCAGCAGCAGCGGGTCGCCCGTCCGGCGGGCCTCGTCGGCCGCCTCGCCGGCGGCGGCGCGGGCGGCGGTGCGGTCGCCGAGCGCCCGCTGCGCGTCCGAACGCAGCAGCAGCGCCTCGCAGCGGCAGGCCGGCCCGAGCTGCCCCGGCACGTCGAGCGCCGCCTGCGCCCAGCGGAGCCCCTCCTCGTACGCCAGCACCGCGAGGGTCTCCCGACCCGCGCGGACCGCCGACATCACGGTCCGCTCCCCGGGCACCAGCGCGCCGGCCTCGATCAGGTGGTGCGCGACCTCGAGCTGCGTGGCGCCCGCGCCCTCGAGGGCGTCCGCGACGTCGAGGTGGATGGTGCGCCGGCGGGTGCGGCTGAGCCGTTCGAGCACGACCTGCTGCACGAGGCCGTGGCGGAACGTGAGCGAACCGGTCACCTCGTCCTCCGCCAGCAACCCCACCTCGAGCGACGCGTCGATCGCGTCGATCAGCTCGTCGCTGTCGAGCCCCGTCGCGGTCGACAGCACCGGGAGCGACGCGCTGGGCCCTGCCACCGCGGCCACGGCCAGCAGCCGCGACGCCGACGGCGGGACCTTGGCGAGCCGCGCCCCGAGCACGTCGCGCACGGACGCCGGCAGCGTGGCGGTGTCGCCGTGCTCGGCCAGCTCCGTGACGAAGAACGGGTTGCCGTGCGTGGCGCGGTGGATGGCGCTCGCCCGGGTGGCGAGGATGCTGTCGCTCGCGTCGAGGAGCTCCGCCACCTCGTGCTCGTCGAGGCCCCCGAGGCTGACGCGGGTGAGGGCGCCGGCGCGCTGGAGCTCCGTCATGAACGACTCGAGGTGCGGCGTGGTGACCGCGGGCACCGTCCGCAGCGTGGCGATGACCAGCAGGCGCGCGGGACGCTCGTGCTGCAGCAGGTGCTGGAGCAGCCGCAGCGACAGCGCGTCCGCCCAGTGGAGGTCGTCGAGCACGAACACGAGCGGCCAGACCGCCGACTCGGCGTCGAGCAGCTCGGCGAGCGTCTCGAACATGACGTAGCGGTCGGCGCCGAGCTCCGCCCGCGCCTCGTCGGCATCGGCGAGCTGCTCGCGCGCGTCCGGGTCGGCCACGAACGGCAGCAGCAGCGACAGGCCGGTGCGCCCGTCGAGGACGCGGTGGCGGGCCTCGCCGGAGATCGTGTGCAGCACCGTCCGCAGCGCCTCGACCATGGGCTCGTACGGGACGATGGCCTCGCTCGTCGCGCGGCCCCACAGCACGATGGCGCCGCGGGCGTGGGCGATGCTCGCGAACTGCGCGGCGAGCCGGGACTTGCCCGCCCCCGCTTCGCCCTCGACGATCACGAGCTTGCGGTCGCCGTCGAGGGTGTGCTCCCACGCCTCCGCCAGCGCCGCCACCTCGGCGTCGCGGCCGACGAACGGCCGGTGCAGCTGGCGCTCCGCCGCAGGTGGGAGCGCCACCGGCGACGCGCCACCGACCCGCTCGCGACGCTCCTCCGCCGTCCGGGTGGGCGCGCCGCCCGGCACGCTCGGCGCCGCGAGCCAGTCCTCGTGGCCGAGGATCGCGGACTCGAGCTTGACGAGGTCCGGCGAGGGGTCGAGCCCGAGCTCGTCGACGAGGTGGCGGCGGGTGCGCTCGAAGACCCGCAGCGCGTCCGCCTGCCGCCCGGCCCGGTAGAGGGCGAGCATGAGCTGGGCGCAGAACCGCTCGCGCAGCGGGTGCGCGGTCAGCGCCTCCTCGATCTCGGGCAGCACCGCGACGTGGCGGCCGAGCGCGAGGAGCGCGTCGAACCGGGCCTCGAGCGTGCCCAGGCGGAGCTCCTCGAGGCGGGTCGCGGCGACCGCGGCCCAGTCCAGGTCGAGCACGTCGACGTAGGCGGGGCCGCGCCACAGCGCGAGCGCGCGCTCGAGGTGCCCCAGCGCGGTCGCGGGGTCGTCGTCGAGCGTCGCCCGCCCGAGACCCGCCAGCCGCTCGAAGGTGCGGGCGTCCATCTCGTCCGGTCCGAGGTCGAGCACGTAGCCGGGTCCCTCGCGGCGCAGGCGGCTCGGCTCCTGCAGCGCGCTGCGCAACCGCGAGACGTACCCGTGCAGGGTGGTGAGGATCGACGGCTGCGCGTCCTCCCCCCACAGGTCCTCCACGAGGCGCTCCACCGTGACGAGCCGGCCCTCGGCCAGCGCGAGGCGCACCAACACGGCCCGCTGCCGCTTGCCGCCGATCGCGAGCGGTTCGCCGTCACGCTCGAGCGCCGTGGGCCCGAGCACCCGCAGGCTCAGCGTGCCGTCGCGCACGTCGCTCCCGCCGGTGCCTGCCGAACCCATCACACTCCTCGCCGCGCGCCGATGCCCCGGCCACAGTAGCGGCTGCGCTCGCGGCGCGGCCGGGCCGCACGTGGCCGGGGCGGCGGACGTGGGGGCGGATGCCCCCGGGCGGGGGAACCCGGGGGAGGTGGTGTCGCTGGTGGTCGCTCCCGCCCGGGCCGCCGCCGGCGGCGGCCGGGGAGGTGCGGGGTCAGCCCGCGACGGGCGTGATGGCGAGGCCGTGGCAGAAGCGGTCGGCCTCGTCCAGCTCGGCCTTGACGGCCTGCAGCCGACGCAGGTCGTCCTCGCGGAAGCCCTCCGCGGTCCGCTCCTGCTTCTCCGCGCCCTCGACGAAGTTGAGGTAGGCGGCGCCCGTCACGTACGGCGCGAGCGCGGCGCGGGTGGCGGCGAGGTGGCCGGCCACCGCCGGTGCCATCGGCTCGGCCATCACGAGCGCCACCATCTCGAGCAGGAACTCGCCGGAGCGGCCGCGGGCGTTCGCCGCGCCCGCCGCGTTGCGCCGCATGGCGCCGCCCGCGTGGCGGATCTCGGAGAAGAGCACCAGCGGAGGACCGCCCGCCGGAGCGGTCGCGCCGACGATCACGTCGACCGCGCGATCCGTCAGCATGTCGAACCACTCCGTGGTCACCATCGCCGGCAGCGGGTCGACCGGGTCCTGGCTGATCGCGTCGACCTGGCTGAACGGCATCGGTCCGAACATGTCGAACTCCGGCGCCCGCCACTCGCGCCACTCGTCGATCAGCTCCTGGCCCTCGGCCAGGTCACCGCTCCAGCAGCCGCGGACGATGACGAACGAGCGGCCGCGCAGCGGCTCCGGGACGTCCGGGATCGGGGGGTAGTTCATGATCGTCACCGCGGACGTGAGCTTGTCGTCCATGTCGGCCACCCAGCCGCGCCAACGGGTCAGCACCTCCCGCGCCATCTCCACCGGGTACAGCAGGTTGCCGGCGTACACCATCTCGACCGGGTGCAGTTCGATCTCCATGCCGACGACGACGCCGAAGGTGCCGGCACCGCCGCCGCGCAGCGCCCAGAACAGCTCCGGGTGCTCCGTCGCGCTCGCGCGCACCTCCACGCCCTCGGGGGTGACGAGGTCGAACGCCCGCACGCTGTCGGACGCCAGCCCGTGGCGACGGGCGAGCCACCCCATCCCGCCGCCGAGCGTGTAGCCGATCGCCCCGACGTCGGTCGTCGACCCGAGCAGCGGGGCGAGGCCGTGCGCCTGGGCTGGCGCGAGCACGGCGCCCCACTTGCAGCCGGCGCTCACGTAGGCCGTGCGCCGCGCGGGGTCGATGGCGACGTCCGTCAGCCGCGACGTCACGATCAGCACGGCGCCGTCGGCGGCGCGGGCGACGCCGTGGCCGGTCGCCTGCACCGCGACCCGCAGCCCCGCGGCGTGCGCGAACCGCACCGCCTCGGTGACGTCGGCCGTCGTGGCGGCGACGACCGCGACCACGGGCTGGTGGCGGAACATCAGGTTCCACGCCGACGAGGCGGCGTCGTAGCCCTCGTCCCCCGGCACGAGCACCTCGCCCGCGATCCGCTCCCGGAGGAACGCGATCGCTGCGGTGACGTCGGTGGCGGTGCTGGTGGGGTCGATGCTGGTGGGGTCGATGATCGTCATCGGGGATCGCTCCTTCGCGAGGTCAGGTCGAACGTGTCGATGTGGACACGATCGGCGAGCCCGCTTGGAGCGCGCTTGGCACGCGCTTGCAGCGCCGCCGCCGCGCTCCCCGCCCTGGTCAGCGCAGGTCTGCCGGCCGCCAGAACCCGATCGCCGGCGCGGCCGGCACGCCGCTCGCGTAGCGCGCGAGGCGATCCCGGGCGACGGGGTCGAGCACGTCGACGACGTCGAGCAGGAGCGACGGCCCGGCGGCGCGGAGCGCGACGTCGCCTTCGCTGCCGGGGCGCGGGAGCGCGGTCGTGAGCAGCACGACGGGGTCCGAGGAGCGGCCCCGGACCGCCGCAGCCCGCCCGAGCGCGCGCCACACCTCGTCGGTGCGCTGCAGGCCGCCGCGCCGGGGCGTGTGCGGCCCGCCGACGTCGAAGCGCCACGTCGCTCCCGTCGCGTCGCGCGCGACGACGGGGATGCGAACGCCGGAGCGGGCGACGGCCCGGTCCCGGTGGATCACCTCGAAGCCGGCGGCGGCGACGACAGCGGCGGCGACGTCCTTCGCGCCGCGGCCGGTGACGAGCGCGGCGGGCGCGTCCGGCGCCTCCTCCACCGTCACGTCCCGGCGGGCCAGCTCGTCGGCGACGCGCCGGCGCGCGAGCGCGACGTAGGAGTCGTCGAGGTCGTAGCCGACGTACCGGCGTCCGAGCCGCGCCGCCGCCACCAGTGCCGACCCGCTGCCCATGAAGGGGTCGAGGACGAGGTCGTCCACGAAGGTGTACAGCCGGATGAGCTGCTCGGGCAGCTCGACGGGGAAGGGCGCCGGGTGGCCGACGCGGCGGGCGCTCTCGGGTTGGATCGCCCACACGTCGAGCGTCGCGGCCGTGAACTCGTCGGTCAGCAGGGTGCTCTCGTGGGGGAGCTGCTCGGCGGCGCGCTCCTCCACGCGGCGGGCGCGGTCGAACCGCCCCTTGCTCGCGACGACGATCCGCTCCGTGACGTCACGCAGGGTCGGGTTGGACGCGCCGCGGTACGACCCCCAGGCGCACGAGCCGTTGGCGCCCTCGCCCTTGCGCCAGATCAGCTCGCCGCGCAGGAGCAGGCCCAGCTCGTCCTGGAGGATCCGGATCACGTCGGACGACAGGCTGCGGTACGGCTTCCGACCGAGGTTCGCGACGTTGACGGCGATGCGGCCGCCGGGCTCGAGCGTGCGGACGCACTCGGCGAACACGTCCGTCAGCAGCTGCAGGTACTCGAGGTACGACGACGGGACGCCCTCGCGTTCGAGCTCCTCCTCGTATTGCTTGCCGGCGAAGTACGGCGGCGAGGTGACGACGAGGGCGACCGATCCGTCGGCGACGGCCGTCATCGCTCGGGCGTCGCCGTGGACGAACGGCTCCTCGACGGGCTTCGGCGGCAGCACGAGGTCGTCGGCCGACAGCTCCGGCGGGCGGAAGCGGGCGTAGAAGCCGCGGGCGTCGTGTCCCTCGCGCGCGCCCACCCCGAAGTTCGATGTCGACGTGCGCCGTCGTTCCCTCATGCGACCTCCCGCGACGGCGTCGCGCCGAGCGCCGACCCTACTTCGACCCCTCCCGGCGGACCGGGATCTCCGCCGGTCCCGGCACGCTCGGGGTGCCGGGACCGCCGGGGCCTCGGGCGTCACCCCACGACGGTGATCGTCTGGACCATGCCGTGGTGGAAGTGCGGCTCGCCGTCGGGTGCGGGGATGAAGCAGACGGCCGTCCACTCGCCGGGCGTCAGCGTGACCTCGCTCGGCGCCGAGACCGCGCCGGGTCCGGCAGGTGCCACGAAGGCGGCGAGCTCCATGTGCTGGATCGCGCCCTGCGGGCCGAGCGCCTCGAGCTCCTCGAGCGTCTTGCCGGTCGTCGGGCGGAAGATCACGACCTCGTGCGCCTCGGCGCCGCCGTTCGTGACCGTCATCGTGTACGTGCCGGCGCGCATCGTCGTCGGCAGCCCGACGAAGCCGTACTCCTCCGTCGTGACCTCGAGCGCACCGGGCTCGGCGATCTCGGGCGCCGCGGTGGTGGCCGGGGCGGCCGTGGTGGCGGGTGCAGCGGTGGTGGCGGGCGCCTCGTCGCGGCCCTCGTGCGGATCGGTCGTGGCCGGCGCGGTGGTCGCGGGCGCGCTGGTCGCCGGCGCGGCGACGGCGGTGGTGGCCGGCGCGGCGACGGTGGTGGTGGCCGCGGCGACGTCCGCGGTGGACTCGTCGTCGCCGCACGCGGCGCCGGCGAGGAGGGCGAGGGTGGCGCCACCGGCGACGGCGAGGCGGCGGAGCGTGGAGCGGGTGCGGTACATGGGGGTTCCTCCTGTTCGGGTGCGGCCTCGACGGCCGCCTGCCCCCACTCCACGCCCGCCTCCCTGCAGCCGGCTTGCAAACGGCTTGCCCGGCAGCGCTCAGCCCGGCTCGACCCCCGTCACCGGGCTCGCGCGCTGCGCCCACGCCACGCCGGTGACGACCAGCACCGCTCCGGCGACCTGCAGCGCGACGAGCGTCTCGTCGAGGAGGGTCACCGCCCACACCAGGGTCAGCACCGGCTCCAGCGTCGCCACGAGCGCGGCGGTCGCCGCCGGGAGGCGCGTGAGCCCGACGAAGAGGGTGGCGCTCGCGACGACCGTGCTGATCGCGCCGAGCCCCGCGAGGCCCCAGACCACGTCCGCCTCCGTCGGCACCTCGACGCCCGTGACGGCGACCACGACGAGGGCGAACGCGAGCGAACCGGTCACGCTCCACGCCGAGGACACGAGCCCGTCGGCCGGCGGCGCACCCGGCCTCGCCTCGCGACCGCCGAGCAGGTGCCCGGTCGCGAGGACGTACGCGGCGTACACGGCCGCGTTCGCCAGCGTCGCGACCAGGCCCGTCGAGTCCGCGTCCGGGCTGCGGAACACCTCCGGCACGGTCATCGCGATCCCCACGACGGTGATCCCGACCGCCACCCAGATGCGTCGTGGCGGCCGGCGTCCGAGCAGCGCCGAGCCGGCGGCGACCATCGCCGGGTACGAGTAGATGACGACGGTGTACAGCGCGGCCGAGAGGTGGTCGAGCGCGACGAAGGCGAGCAGCGCGATGAAGCCGAACACGAACCCCGCCAGCAGGAGCGGGAGCGCCGGCGCGGCACCCGGGCCCGGACCGCCACGAGCGGCCCGCGCGCCGACCATCGCCCAGGCGAGCGGCACCGCGACCGCGAAGCGCCAGAGCAGCACGTCGGTCGGGTCGAGGTCGTCGAGGACCCAGGTCGAGAAGACGGCGAACAGCGAGTAGCTGGTCGCGCTCGCCACCACCCACAGCACGGAGGCGCGATGGGTGGACACGAGGCGAGGACGCTACGCCAGCTCCCGCGCGTCGACCGATCTCGTCGAGGATCGTCCCGCTTCGGCCGCGACCGTGTCGAGCAGCCGGTCGAGCGCGTCCGCGAACCGGTCGTCCGCCGTCCCGGGGTAGAGGTGCGCCGACGCCGCGACCGAGGCCGGGTAGCGCTCCGGGTCGAGGAGCGCGTACGCGCGCCGCCACGACGCCCACGTGGCGCGCTGATCGGCCGCGGGCAGCGATGCGACGTCGGCGTCGATCGCCGCCGACCCCACCGTCAGCTCGACGAGCGCGTGGTAGGCCCGCGCAGAGGCGGCGGCGTCCAGCCCCGCCGCGCCCAGCTGGACCAGCAGCGCCTCGGTCACGTCCAGCTCGTGGCCCTGCAGCGCCGGGCCGGCGCGCACGAACCGGGCGAGGTCGGGTCGCGCGAGGTGCGCGGCGCGCAGCCGCAGGCAGATGCCGCGGATCACGTCCCGCCACCCGGCGTCCGGGCCGGGGCCGCCCTCGAGCACGCGCTCGTGGATGCGGTCACCCACCGCGCGCAGCAGCTCGTCCTTGTCGCGGAAGTGGCGGTAGATCGCCGTGGCGTCGACACCGAGCTGCGCGCCGACCCGCCGCAGCGTCAGCGCCCGGCCGTCACCAGGCGCCCGTTCGAGCAGCTGGAGGCACGCGTCGACGATCGCGGCGCGGGAGAGCTGCCGCGGCGGCACCGCTCAGCCGCCGTCGTACAGCCGGGCGCGCCCGAGGCGCTCCAGGCACACCTCGGCGCTCCACGGCAGCATCGTCGAGCCGAGGCGGGCGTCGCGGTACATCCGCTCGAGCGGGAGCGACCGGAGCATCGACTGCCCGCCGCACACCCGGATGGCGGTGGCGGCGACCTCGGCGGCGTGCTCCATCACGGTGTGCGCGGCCGCCCACCCGGTGACGAGCTGCTCCTCGGAGGGGTCCAGCGCGGCGTCGTCGACGGCGCGGTGGAGCAGCGCGCGCGCCTGCTCGTGCCGCAGCTGCATGTGCGCCCACCCCAGCTGCTTCACGGGGTGGTCCCGCCGGGCGCCCGGCGCCTGCCCGGGCAGCTCGCCGCGGAGGTAGGCGGCCGTCGTGTCGAGGATGCCGGCGGTGAGGCCGAGGTAGCTCGGGCACAGCGACAGGAACAACCACGGGTAGCGCGTGGCGGCCTGGTCGTACGCGCCGGGCGGCATCCACTCCTGCTCGTGCGGCACGAAGACGTCGTGCAGCAGCAACGTCCGCGAGACCGTGGCCCGCATCCCGAGCGGGTCCCACTCACCGACGATCTCCACGCCGGGCGCGTCGGCTCGGACCCCGAGCAGCCGGATCGTCGCCTCGCCGGGGACCTGGCAGGTGACGTTGTAGAAGTGGGCTGCGCCCGACAGCGACGCGAAGATCTTGCGCCCCTTCACGAGCCAGCCCCCCTCGACCGGTGTCGCCGCCGTCGCCACGCCGGCGGTCGCGCCCGGGGCGAGCCCCTCGGAGAACGGCTGGCTGTGGACGTGCCCGTCGCGGACGATCCCGCGGAACATCTCGGCGCGGACCTCCTCGTGGCGCGCCCGCTCGCGAGGCGCGAGGTCCAGCAGGTCCGCCACCTCGCCGCACCACAGCGCGGTGGCGTTGTGCATGTTGAAGGTGAGCGCCGTCGCGCCGGACCACCGCCCGATCTCCTCGCTCACCCGCACGTAGTCCGCATAGGTCGCGCCGAGGCCGCCGTGGGCGACGGGCACGCACAGCCCCAGGAGCCCCGCCTCGCGCAGGTCGGCGAAGTCCTCGAACGGGAAGCTGGCCTCGCGGTCGTGGCGCACGGCCCGCTCGGCGAAGGCGGGACCGAGCCGGCGCACCGCCTCGACCAGCTCCTGGCGGGTTCGGCGCGGCGCGGTCACCGGTGCATGATGCGGCCGCGGCAGCCAGGTGTCAACGCCGATGTCAACAGTGTTGACCCAGCTGGTGGGCGCGCTACGGTGGCGCGGTGGTGCTGAGGTCGGGGGTCCCGGTGGTCGGCGACGTCGAGCGGCACGGCCGCGCGTGGCGCGAGGCGCGGCCCCACGGGCGCCCCGGCGATCCGCCGTCCGCTCCCGTGCTGCTGCTCCTGCACGGCCTCGGCGGCAGCAGGATCTCGTGGGAGCCCCAGCTCCGCGCGCTCGGCACGCAGCTGCACGTCGTCGCGTGGGACCTGCCCGGCTACGGCGCGGCCGCGCCGCTGCACGACGGCACGCCGACGTTCGCCGAGCTGGCCGATGCCGCCGTGGCGCTGCTGGACGACGTCGGCGCGGCACGCGCGCACGTCGCGGGGATCTCCTTCGGCGGGATGATCGCCCAGCACCTCGCGGCCGGACGACCCGAGCGCGTGGCAACGCTCGCGCTGCTCGCCACCAGCCCGCGGTTCGGGCTGGACGGCACCGATCCGGTCACGTGGCGGGCGGCTCGCCTCGCGCCGCTCGACCAGGGCGCCCGACCGGCGGACATGGCCGAGCGGGTGCTGCGCTCCCTCGCCGCGCCGGGCGCGGCGGAGTCCGCCATCGGCGAGCAGGTGGCGGCCATGGCCCGGATCGAGGCGAGCGCGCTCCGCCGCTCGATCGAGTGCCTCGTCACGCACGACTCGACGGCGCTGCTGCCGCGGATCGCCGCCCCGACGCTCTGCCTCGTCGGCGAGCTCGACACGGAGACGCCGCCCGCGTACGCCGCCGCCATCGCAGCGCTCGTGCCCCACGCGCGGGTGGTGGTCGTCCCGGGGGCCGGGCACCTGGTGAACGCCGAGGCACCCGATGCGGTGTCCGCCGCGCTCGCCGGCCACGCGCTCGCGCCGGCGACGGCGGAGCTGCGATGACGGAGTGGCGCTACATCCGCGCGTTCGCGGAGCACCTCGCGCGGTGCGACCTGCACGACGGCGAGGTCGTGGTGGTGCTCAGCGAGTCGACGAGCCGCCGCGTCCTGGTCGACACCGCACGGCTCGCCGCCCAGTCCCTCGGCGGGCGCGTCGCCGACGTCGTCGTGCCGACGCCGCGGAGCACCCAGCCCGTGCACGTGCGCTCGACCGGTGCCTCGCAGGCGCTCGCCGGGCACGCCGCCGCGCTGGCCGCCCTGCGCGCCGCGGACCTCGTCGTCGACTGCACCGTCGAGGGCCTCCTCCACGCACCCGAGCTCGGCGAGATCCTGGCGGCCGGCGCCCGGGTGCTCATGGTGTCGAACGAGCACCCGGACACCTTCGACCGCCTCAGGTGGGACCCGGACCTGCCCCGCCGTGTCGAGCTCGGCCTCGGGTGGCTGCGCGACGCCGCCCTCATGCGGCTCACCAGCGCCGCCGGCACGGACCTGACCGTCCGCCTGGAGGGCGCCGTCACCGCGGGATCGACGGGGCTCACGTCGGGTCCGGGATCGGTCGCGCACTGGCCCGGCGGCCTCGTCCTCGCGTTCCCCGCCGCCGGGTGCGTCGAGGGCAGGCTGGTCCTCGGTCCCGGTGACGTCAACCTGACCTTCAACCGCTACCTCGAGTCGGCGGTCGAGCTCCGGGTGGAGCGCGACCACGTGGTCGAGGTGGGCGGCGGTGGCGTCGACGCCGAGCTGTTCCGGTCGTACCTCGGCGCCTTCGGCGACCGCGAGAGCTACGCCACGAGCCACGTGGGCTGGGGGATGAACCCCGCGGCCCGCTGGGAGAGCCTCGCCACCTCCGACATCGCCGACTCGTGGGGCACGGAGCTGCGCGCCTACGCCGGCAACGTCCTGTACTCGACCGGCGCGAACGAGAACGCCGGCCGGTTCACCGCCGGCCACTTCGACCTGCCCCTGCGCGGCTGCACCGTCACCCTCGACGACCGCCTGGTCGTGGACGCCGGCGCCCTCGTGGCGGAGCTCGCACCGCCGGGCTGAACCGTCAGGTGGGGCTCCGCAGCGAGGGCCCCGCCCCCAGCCCCAGGTCACCGGCGAGCGCGGGGACGAGCCGGTCGCACACCCGCCCGCCGGACGAGGGGCGGTTCCCGGACACGATCGCGACCATCACGGTGCGCCCGCCCTCGAGCACCCACGCGCAGACCTTCGCGCCGTCGACGGTCCCCGAGTGGCCCCAGCCGTACTGGTCGACGAACACGCCGGGCCACACGAGCGTCTCGAGGTCCGCCGGCGTCACGTCGGCGAGCACCGCCGCCACGTCGTCGCTGGACGCGAGCCACGCGCCCGCGCCGCCGAGCCGGTCGAGCCGGCGCACGTCCTGCACGCGCGCCAGCGGCGCGACGAACGGCCCGTCGCCCGGGAGCAGCCCGTGGACCGAGGTGTGCGGCCCCGTGACGCCGGCGGGACCGAGGACCAGCAGGGCTGCGGCCTGCTCGAGATCCGCGCCCGTCAGCGCCTCGACGAGCAGGCCGAGGGCGCAGTAGTTGCCGTTCGAGTACGTCCAGCGCCCGCGGTGCGCCCGGGGCGGCTCCGCGAGCACGGCCGCGAGGGGCTCGGCACAGGTGCCCGGGTCGTCCAGCCACGTCTGGCGCGCGACCGGCATGCCGCTGCCGTGCGAGAGGAGCTCGCGCACCGTGACGCCGTCCCAGTCCGGGTGACGGGGGATGCCGATCCGCTCCCACGGCACGGGCGACGCCACGTCGACCAGCCCGGCCTGCGCGAGGCGGGCGACCGACAGCGCGGTGATGAGCTTGCTCACGCTCGCCAACGCCATCGGCGAGTCGGTGGTGACGGGCCCACCGCCGACGGCGGTCCCCGTGGCGGCACCGAGCACGGGCCGGCCGTCGCGCCACACGCTGACCGAGACGGCCAGGTTCCCCGCGACCAGCGACGAGCTGGCCGCGGCGAACGCCACGAGCGACGGGACGCCGTCGGCCCCCACGACGGGGGCCGGCGTGACGGCCGGTGGGGCCGGTTCGAGCGGCGCGGCCACCGTGGTGGAGGGGCTCGAGGAGGAGCTCGCGGAGGGGCTCGTGGACGGGCTCGTGGACGGTGGCGCCGGGGTCGGCGGGGCGGCCGACGTCGGCGCCGCGGTGGGCGGCGCGTCCGGGGCCGCGCTCGGGGTCGCGGGCGTCGTCGTCGTCGTGGTCGCCGCCGTGGAGCTCGTGGTCGTCGAGCTCGTCGCCGTGGGGCTCGTCGCCGTGGAGCTCGACGCGGACGTGGCCGCCGACGTCGTCGCGCTCGCCCCGTCCTCGGCGGTGGGTCCGCTCGCGGTGCCGGTGGCGGCCGGCTCGGCGGCCCCCGAGCCCGCCGTGCCGGCGCTGCAGGCGGCCACCAGCAGACACCCTGCGAGCAGCGCCACGTGACGGCACCGGCGGCGGCGCCGGGACGCGACGGTGGCCGGTGCGTCCGCGCCCATGGCGGCGCACGGTACCCCTCCTCCGGGTCCGAGCGGCGTCACGATCCGGGGCTACCGTCGCCGCTCGTGACCGCTGCGCAGACCGTCGACGCCATGATCGCCGCCCTCGAGCGCAAGGACGTCGACGCGGCCGTGGAGCTGATGACCGACGACGTCGAGTACGACAACGTCCCGATGGGCGCGGTGCACGGGCGCGACGCGGTGCGGGCGGCGCTGACGCCGTTCCTCGCGCGCTGCGCCGGCGTGGAGTGGCAGGTGCTCCACCAGGTCGAGCAGGGCGACGTGGTCATGAACGAGCGGGTCGACCGGTTCGAGATGCCGGGAGGCTGGGTCGGGATCCAGGTGGCGGGGCTGTTCGTCGTGCGCGACGGGCGCATCGCCCTCTGGCGCGACTACTTCGACCTCGCCGCGGCGAGCGCGGCGCTCGCCGGCTGACGCCCGTGGGGCCGTGTCAGCGGCCGTCGCCCTCGTCCAGTTCGCCGGTCTGCCACACGTCGGTCGCGAGCTCGCTCGCCACGTAGCCCTCCGCCAGCCGGTCGAGGAGGTACGTCTCGAACTGCTCCGCCGGCAGCGCGCGGGCGTAGAGGTGTCCCTGCTGGCGGACGCACCCGAGGGCGATCAGCGCGTCGGCCTGCGCGCCCGTCTCCACGCCCTCCGCGGTCACCGCGAGCCCGATCTCGCGGACGACGGCGATGATCGAGCGGACGATGGCGCGGTCGTGCGGGTGCGCCGTGATCGTGTCGATCGCCTGGCGGTCGATGCGCACCTCGTCCACGGGCAGCCGGCGCAGCAGCGACAGCGACGACACGCCGCGGGTGAAGCCGTCGAGGCACACCCGGCCCCCCGTCGCCCGGAACGACGCCAGCGTGGCCGCGGCCGCCGGCAGGTCCGCGGTGACCGCGGACTCGCGCACGTCCACCGTGAGCAGGTTCGGGTCGATGCCGCGCACCAGCTCGTCGAGCGGGTCGTCGCGCCACGAGCGGTCGGTGGAGGCAGGGGCGAGGTTGACGCGGAAGCGGAACCCGTCGGGCAGGCCGAGCGAGGCGAGCCGGCGGATGTGCGGGCGCGCCTGCGACAGGACCCGGTCGGTGAGCTTCTCGAGCAGGCCGGCGCGCGTGGCCATCGCGAGGAACTCGGCGGCGTTGACGACGGTGCCGTCGCGCCGCAGCCACCGCGCGAGCAGCTCGGCGCCGACGATCCGCCCCGTCGACGCGTCGATCTCCGGCTGGAAGAACGCGAGCACGTCCCCCGCGTCGATGGCCCGCCGCAGCGCGTGCTCGGCGTCCAGCTCCGCTTCCCGCTCGGCCTGCATCGCCCCGTCGAAGAGCTCGACGCGGTTGCGCCCCGCCCGCTTCGCGCGGAACAGGGCGGCGTTCGCGTTCCGGAGCAGGTCGCTGCTGGTCGTGCCGTGCGAGGGGAACGTGGCGACGCCGATGCTCACCGACGAGGGCATCTCCCGTCCGAGCGCGTGCACCGGTTGCGCGAGCACCCCGACGAGGCGGCTCGCCACGGCCGTCGCCGTCGCCGTGTCGTGGTCCGGCAGGACGACGACGAACTCGTCGCCGCCGATCCGGCCGGCGAGGCACTGGGGCTCGATCGTGCGCGCGAGGCGGTCGGCGAGCACGTTCAGGAACTGGTCGCCGCCTTCGTGACCGAGGCTGTCGTTGATCGACTTGAAGCGGTCGAGGTCGCAGAAGAGCAAGGTGAGGCGCGCGTGGTGCGGCCGCGACTGCAGGAGCCGGTCGAGCGCATCGATCGTCCCGCGGCGGTTGAGGAGCCCCGTGAGCGGATCGTGCGAGGCGAGGTGGATGCTGCGCTCGTTGCTCGCCGCCAGCTGCTCGTACGCGGTGGTGAGCGCCTCGCGCTCCGCCTCGAGCATGGCGACGAGGCGATCGCTGCCGAGCTGCACGCGGATCGCCGCGAGCGTCGAGCGGTGCAGCACCTCGAACAGCGCCGCCACGGCGAACGCGTAGGCGACGCCGATCCCGGCGAGGGCCACGAGGCGCGGCTCCCCGGTCGAGACGAGGCCGGCGGAGGACGTGAGCGTCAGCGGGACGGTGTACGCGGCGTAGAGGTCGCGTCGCCCGGCGCAGGTGATCACCCCCGCCGCGCTGCACGTGGCGGGGAACAGGGTGAACAGCAGGACCAGCTCGGGGTCGCCGTCCGCTGCCACCCACGGTCCGAGCCCCGCCACCGTGGCGCAGGCGGCGAGCGCCGCGGCGACGACGGCCACCGTGCCCCGCGGCACCCGGCCCCCGATCCGGCGCGAGCGGCCCGCGCGGATCCTGGCCACCACGCCCACCAGCGTCGCGACGGCGGCCGCCGCGATCCACACGGTGGCGCGGACGGCGCTGATCTCCTCACGCAGGAACAGCGCCACCGCGGCCGTCAGCGGCAGCATCACGAACGGCAGCGCGGACGTCAGGCCGGCGGTGCTATCGAACGCCGCATCGTGGACGCGCCGATCGAGCTCGGCGTCGTCGCCCGGCGCGTCGGCCGGCTCGTGGTCGCTCCCGCCCCTGGGCACCCGCACATCGTCGTCGTGCGCGGGACGGGGCGCAAGGGCGAGACTCGCGAGGTGGCCCCCCTCGGACGGTTCGCGCCGTCGCCCACCGGCGACCTGCACCTGGGCAACCTGCGCACCGCGCTCGTGGCGTGGGCGTCGGCCACCGCGGGTGGCGGGTCGCTGCTCGTGCGGATGGAGGACCTCGACCCGGCCACCTCGTCGCGTCGCCACGAGCAGCGCCAGCTCGCCGACCTGCTCGCGCTGGGGATCGAGCACCGGGGAGAGGTGGTCCGGCAGTCGGAGCGCTTCGAGCGCTACCGGGCGGCCATCGCGGAGCTCGACGGGATGGGCCTCGTGTACCCGTGCTGGTGCACGCGCCGCGAGATCAGGGAGGCGGCGGCGGCCCCCAACGCCCCCGACGCGGGGTTGCCCGAGGGTGCGTACCCGGGAACGTGCCGGGACCTCGGCCCGGCCGCACGGGCGGCCAGGGAGCGCTCCGGGCGCCGCCCGGCGCTCCGCCTGCGAGCGTCGGAGGAGGTGGCGGGGGAGGCGACGGGGGACGAGGTCGTCGTCCACGACCTGGTCGCCGGTCGCGTCACGGGCCGGGTGGACGACGTGGTCCTCCAGCGCGCCGACGGCGTCCCCGCCTACAACCTCGCCGTGGTGGTGGACGACCACCTGCAGGGCGTGACGGAGGTCGTGCGCGGCGACGACCTGCTGCCCTCGACGCCGCGCCAGGTCCACCTGCAGCGGCTGCTGGGCCTGCGCACGCCCGCGTACGCGCATGTGCCGCTCGTGCTCGGCCCGGACGGGCGGCGGCTCGCGAAGCGCCACGGCGCGGTGACGCTCGAGGGACTCGCGGCCGCGGGGATCGAGCCGGCCGCGGTGCGCTCGCTGCTCGCGGCGAGCCTCGGCCTGTGCGCGCCGGGAGAGGCCGTCACCGCCGCGGACGTCGCGAGCCGGCTCGTGCTGCCCCGCCTGCCACGGGAGCCCTGGCGCCTCGACCCGGCCACCCTGCCGGCGGCGGTCTCTGCCACGATGCCGCGATGAGCGACGACGACCTCGAGCGGATCCTCGGGTACCGGGCCGCGACCGCCGACGGGCCGGCGGGCGACCAGGCGCCCCGCACGGTCGGCGACGAGATCGTCGCCACGCCGTTCTGGACGCCGTCGTTCTGCGCCCTCGTGGTGCGCGCCGCCGAGGCGGTGGGCGCCTTCGAACCGCACCGGGACGACCCGGTGCCCGGTCACGAGGTGTCGCTCGCGGTGATCAGCCCGCGGCTGTTCGAGGCGGTCGAGCACGACATCGGCTCGCGGATCTGGCCCCGCCTGCGCACCGTGTGGCCGTACATCGACTACCACGGGCTGCGGGATGCCTTCGTCATCCGCTACGCGCTGGGCGAGCAGGAGCGGCTCCGGATCCACCACGACGTCGCCCAGGTGTCGGGATCCGTGAAGCTCAACGACGGCTACGAGGGGGGCGAGCTCGACTTCCCGCGCCAGGGCGTGACGAACGGGTCCGTCGCGGTCGGCGAGCTGCTCGCGTGGCCGTCGCTCGTGACCCACCCGCACCGGACGAACCAGCTGCGCGCGGGCGTGAAGTACGCGCTGACGATCTGGTGCGAGCTCCCCGCCGTCTGACCCCCCGGGGAGGCCGTGGTGACCGCCCCGCGGGCGCCTCGGCCGGTAGCCTGCCGGTGACCGACGGCGGCTCGGAAGGAACGCGATGACCCAGCTCTCCCGGAACGTTCGACGTGCGCGGCTCGTCGCCGCACCCGCGGCGCTCGTCGCCGGCCTCGCGCTGGTCGCCGCGTCGTGCACGGGCGGCGTCGAGGGCACGGCCTCCGCCGACGAGCCGGCCGCGCCGGTCACCACGCCGCCCGTGACCCCCACGACCGTGGGCGCGACGACCACGCCCCCGGCGACCGCCCCCACGACGGCGCCCGTGACGGCCGCACCGGTCACCGCTGCCGCCGCCGTGGAGCCGCTGCCGCCGATGACGGTCCCGAGCAACGTCGAGGTCGTCGGCGCGTTCGGCGAACCGGTGCCCGTCGTGGGAACCCGCAGCGGCGAGGCGACGAAGGTGGTCCAGATGCGCCTCCTGCAGCTGGGCTTCTGGAACAACGGGCCCGACGGGCAGTACGGGCTGTCGACCAAGCAGGCGGTCATGGCGTTCCAGAAGTACCTGGGCCTGCCGGCGACCGGTGCCGTCGACGAGGTCACGGCGGCGTTCATGACCAACTTCGACCAGCGCGCCCACGGCCTGACCGACACCGGCGACATCATCGAGGTCGACAAGACCCGCCAGCTCCTGTTCATCGTCAAGGGCGGCAAGACCCTGTGGACGCTCAACACGTCCACGGGCAACGGGCTGCCCTACGAGGAGCCCGACAAGAACACGCCCGGTGAGATCCAGACCGGGGTGTCCCTCACGCCCGACGGGCTGTGGCGCGTCAACCGCGAGCGGCCCGAGGGGTGGTGGGAGGGGGATCTCGGCGAGATCTACCGCCCCAAGTACTTCCGCGGCGGCGTCGCGGTGCACGGCTCGAACAGCATCCCGAACTACCCGGCCTCGCACGGCTGCGTCCGCGTCAGCGTCCCCGCGATGGACTTCATCTGGGAGCAGGACCTCATGCCGATGAAGACCACCGTGTGGGTCCACGGCGGCTGACGCGTGCTCCCGATCGTCGGGGAGCTGCGACCCTGGGCGGATCCCGAGCAGCTCGGCCTCGGCCGGCTCCCCGTGCACGTCCCGCTCCCGGCGGAGCCCGAGGCGCGGCGCTCGCTCAGCGGGACCTGGGAGCTGCGGGTCTGGCCCCACCCCGACGCCGTCCCCGCTGAGGCCGTGGCCCCGCCCGCCGAGGGCGGCGCGGCGTGGCCGACCGTGGCGGTCCCCGGCAGCTGGACGATGCAGGGCGTCCGCGTGGAGGGCACCGACGAGCTCGACCTGCCGCAGTACACGAACGTCCAGATGCCGTTCCCGGGTCCACCGCCGGCGCTGCCCGAGCGGAACCCGACCGGCGTGTACCGCCGGAGCTTCCGCGTGCCGGCGGCGTGGAGGCGGCAGCGGGTCGTGCTGCACGTGGGTGCGGCCGAGAGCGTCCACGTGGTGTACGTCAACGGGCGCTTCGCCGGCTACGGCACCGACAGCCGCCTCGCGAGCGAGTACGACGTCACCGACCTGCTCCAGCCCGGCCACAACCACCTCGCGGTGGCGGTGCTCCGGTGGAGCGCGCAGAGCTACGTCGAGGACCAGGACCAGTGGTGGATGGCCGGGCTGCACCGCGACGTGCACCTGGAGGCACGGCCGCTCGTGCGGGTCGCGGACGTGCGCTGCCGGGCCGACCTGCGCCTGGACGACGACGGCCGCGCGAGCGGTGGCCTGCTCGACGTCGAGGTCGAGGTCGGCTTCGCCGGGGTGCCAGAGGCGGGGTGGCGCGTGCGCACCTGGGCCGAGACCCTGGGCGGCCGGCGCGTGGCCAAGGCCGAGACCGGCGAGGTCCCGGCGCGCTTCGAGCAGCCGTACGTCTTCGAGGGGCACCTCGTGCGCTCGTCCTGGGAGCTCGCCGGCGTCGCGCCGTGGAGCGCGGAGTCCCCTCGCCAGTACCGCGTGCGCGTGGAGCTGCTCGACCCGGCGGGCGACGTCGCGCACGCCACCTGGCAGCTCGTCGGGTTCCGCCGCGTCGAGGTGCGCGACCGGCAGCTGCTCGTCAACGGGCGGCCGGTGTGGATCTTCGGCGTCAACCGCCACGACCACCACCCCGACCGGGGCGCGGCGGTGACGGCCGACGACATCCGGGCCGACCTGGTCGCGATGCGCGCCGCGAACATCACCGCCATCCGGACCTCGCACTACCCCAACGACCCCGCGTTCTACGACCTGTGCGACGAGCTCGGGATGTACGTGGTCGACGAGGCCAACATCGAGAGCCACGCGTACAACACCAGCCTGTGCCACGACCCGCGCTGGGGAGCGACGTGGCTCGCGCGGGGGAGCCGGATGGTGGCCCGCGACCGGAACCACCCGAGCGTCATCATGTGGAGCCTCGGCAACGAGAGCGGGTACGGCGCGCACCACGACGCGCTCGCCGGCTGGATCCGCCACCACGACCCGACCCGTCCGCTCCACTACGAGGGAGCGATCTTCCACGACGGCTGGGTCGACGGCGGCCTCCCCGCGACCGACGTGGTGTGCCCGATGTACGCGTCGATCGACGACATCCGGCGCTACGGCGAGGAGGGCGCCGGATCGCGACCGCTGGTGCTGTGCGAGTACAGCCACGCGATGGGCAACTCGAACGGCTCGCTCGCCGACTACTGGGCGGCTATCACCGCGACCCCCGGGCTCCAGGGCGGGTTCCTGTGGGAGTGGCGCGACCACGGGCTCCGCCAGGCGCTGCCGGACGGGACGACGCGGCTCGCCTACGGCGGCCAGTTCGGCGAGCGCGTGCACGACGGCAACTTCGTCGCCGACGGCCTCGTCTCGTCCGACCTCGAGCCGCACCCCGCGATCGACGAGGTGGCGTGGGTGTACCGGCCGGTGACGGTGGAGCGGATCCGGCGCCGCGACACCCTGCGGATCACGAACCGCCAGGCGTTCGAGCGCCTCGACGCCTACGCCTGCACGTGGGAGCTCCGGGTCCACGGCGAGGTGGTGGCACGGGGGGCGATGGCGGTGCCGGAGATCGAGCCGCTCGGCTCCGTGGAGGTGCCGCTGCCCTGCAGCGTCCCCGCCGGCACCTCCGAGGTGCACCTCTCCGTGCGCTTCGCGCTGCGGCGCGACGCGTGGTTCGCCCCGGCGGGGCACGTCGTCGCCTGGGACCAGGTGGTGCTGCGCTCGGCGCCGCCGCGCCGGCTGGCGCGGATGGTGCCGAACGACCGCCGCGCCGTCGTCGACGACCTGCTGGTCGAGCCGGTCCGGCTGTGCCTGTGGCGGGCGCCGACGGATAACGACGGCTTCAAGCTGTTCCCGGACCTCGCGCAGCGCCTGCGCGTCGGCGGTGACGCGCTGTGGCGGTGGCTCGACGCCGGCCTCCACGAGCGTCCTGCGGACGAGCTCGTCACGCACGCGATGACGCGCCACGTCGACGACGCCGGGGTGGCGGAGCACCGCCACCAGGTCGCGGTGCCGGAGACGCTCGCGGACCTGCCGCGCGTCGGTGTCACCTTCTCGCTCGGCGCCGGGTTCACGCGGATGCGCTGGTTCGGGCGCGGCCCGCACGAGAACTACCCGGACCGGCACCACGCGGCGATGTTCGGCGTGTGGGAGGCGCCGCTCGACGAGCCGCCCTACCTCGTCCCCCAGGAGTTCGGGCTGCGCACCGACTGCCGGTGGTTCGAGCTGATCGACCCGGTCGCGAAGCGGACGGTGCGCGTCGACGTGCTCGTCCCCTCAGCGCTGCACTGCTCGGCCACGCGCTACCGGGCGAGCGACCTGTACGCCGCGGCGACGGCGACGGATCTGCGTCCGCGTGACGAGGTGGTCGTCCACCTCGACGTCGCCCACCGCGGCCTCGGCACCGCCAGCTGCGGGCCCGACGTGCTGCCGCGCTACCGGCTGCAGCCGGGCCGGTACCAGTTCGCGTACCGCCTCACCGCCCGCGGGAGCTGACGGGCTGGCCCGCCTCGGCGCTGGCGCTCAGCGGGCGCGGCCGCGCGGCTCCTCGCCGGGCTCCGCGCGGCGGATGCGCAGCTTGCGGTCGGTCGCGGTCACGCAGGTGCCCGTCTCCAGGTCGAAGCGCCACCCGTGCAGCGTGCACACCAGGTGGTCGCCGTCGATCTCACCGAAGACGGCGAGGTCCGCCTGGCGGTGGGGGCACGTCCGCTCGCAGATCCAGTCGCCGATCCGGATCTCCTCGTCGGCGATGCCGCCCCGAGCCGGGTCGAGCTTGCGCAGCGCCTCCGCCTCGGCGCGCCGCATCCGCTCGACCGACAGCGACTTGAAGAAGTTGTAGAGGTACTCGTTGTAGGGCCCCGCGCGCCACGCCCGGAAGCGGCACGAGAGGAACAGCGCGTTGCTCCAGTCCACCGCGCGGCGCGCCGCCACGGTCTCGACGAGGTCGCGCGGGATCTCGAAGCGGAACTCGACGGGCTCGCCGTCATGCGCGCGCACCTGACCGGCCGGGAAGTCGATCAGCACGTCCACGTCGCCGGCGCGCAGCAGGCAGCCGGACCCGACCGCGGCGCGCAGCGTCGGCGCCATCGCCAGGAGCGGCTCCCACCACGCGCGCAGCGTCGCGAGGAGGTCGTCACTGCGCACGTGCCAGCCGGCCTTCTCCGCCTCGAGCCACGGCATCCAGTCCGCCTGGTACGCGCGGAGGTACGCCCGCTTGTCGGTGAAGATCGCCTCCACCTCCGCCTCGGGGCACGGGTGGGTCACCGTGATCGCGTCGGGCGACACCTCGATCGCCGTGCCGGGGACCGCGAGCACCCCGCGCCGTCCGGCGGCCGCGAGCTGGGCGAGGAACACCCGCTGGTCGGGGAAGATGCTCACCTCGTCGCCGTCGATGACGTTGAGGTGGAACAGCTCCGGGTCGAGGAAGGCGGGCGGACCCGCGCTCGGGACCACGGCGCGGGCGTCGATCGCCTCGACGTAGCGCATCGCTCGCGTGAGCTGGCTGTCCACCTTCGCGTCGACCAGCTCCCGCATGCGCTCCGGCGGCTCGTCGTAGACCATCGGGTACCAGATCGCTCCGCTGTACTGGAGCCAGTGGAGATCGACCGGACCGTGGCCGCGGAGCGCGCCGAGGTCGGTCGTGCGGCAGTCGTTCTGGTTCACCACCCGTGACGTGCCGTCGCTGATCACCATCGCGGAGTCACCCCCGGGACCATCCGTGATGGCCGTCTCCACGTGGATCGCGACGCGCAGGCCACCGCCCAGGTCGAGCTCCTCGCCGTCGACCGTGCGCACCACGTCGCGGAACCCGAGCCGGCGCAGCTCGCGCTCGAGCTCGCGCGTCGGGTAGCCCGGCACGAGCACCGTCGCCTCGCGGCTGACGTGGCGCGCGAGCCACGGCTCGTCGAAGTGGTCGCCGTGGAGGTGGGTGACGTACAGGAAGTCGGGCTGCTCGATGCGCGCCATCAGCTCGTCGCTCAACCGGTCGTTGCGCGGGAACACGAACCACGAGCCGAAGAACGCGGGCAGGAACCACGGGTCCGACAGGATCGAGCCGCCGGACGTCTCGACCAGGGTGCCGGCGTGACCGACGGAGGTGACGCGCACGGGATGGGGGTGGACCCGGTGCGGTCAGGCGACCGGCGGGTCGGTGTACTGCTGGCCGGCCCTCGACACGTGCTCGGTCCACGTCGTGCCGTCCCAGTAGCGCAGCTCGAAGCGGCCGGCGGGGTCGGCGTACCACCCCGCGGGCACCGACGGCGCGGCCGACGCGGCGGGCGCCGCGGGCGTGGGCGCCGTCGCGGCGTAGGTGGTGGTCGCGGAGCTCGACGACGCCGCCGGCTCCGGGGTGATCATCGACGGCGCCGGCGTGGGATCGGGCGCGACCGCCCACCCGGCCGGCTCGCTGACGGGGCTCGGCGCCGGGTCCGGGGTGTCGATGGTGGACGCCGACGAGCCCGTGGCGAGCGCCGTGTCGGGCTCGATCCCCGACGAGGCGAGCGTCGCGCTCAGCGACGACGCACCCGACCCGCTGCCGGCGCCGGAGGACGCGCGGCTCAGGAAGGCGGTGACGTCACCGCCGGTCGACACGATACTCACCACCGACCAGCCGTCGGACGACTTCTCCGTGAGCTTCGTCGCCAACGCGGCGGGGTCGTACGACGAGGCGCTGACGGTGGTGAACTCCTGCATGGGGGCAGATCGTACCTCGTGCGGCCGGAGCTCCTGCTCAGCCCGGCCGCACCAGCGCGTCGACGTCCGCGTCGCCCGGCGCGCCGTCGAAGCGCAGCTCGCCGTCCGACAGCGCGAGGAGGCGGTCGACCCGGTGCACGAAGGAGAGCTCGTGCGTCGCGACGACGAGCGTGGCCCCGGTGCGCGACGCCTCGTCGAGCAGCGCGAGGAGCGCGGCCTTGCCGCCGCTGTCCAGGCCGACGAACGGCTCGTCCACGAGCAGCACCCGGAACGGGCGGACGAAGGCCAGGGTGATGGCGGCCTTCTGGCGCAGCCCGCGGCTGAACGTCCCCGGCAGCTGGTCGGCGCGGCCGGCGAGGCCCATCCGATCCATCAGGTCGTCGGCGCGCGCGGACCAGTCCTCGACCCCGTGCAGCCGCGCGACGTACTCGAGGTGCTCGCGCAGCGACAGGTCGTCGTAGAACGTGGGGTGGTCCGACAGGTACGACACGGCGGCGCGCGCCTCGATCGTGCCCCGGGCGTGCCCGTGCACGGTGGCGTCCCCACCGCTCGGCTCGAGCAGACCTGCCACCATCCGCAGCAGCGTGGTCTTGCCGCTGCCGTTGTGCCCCACGAGCGCGACCCGCTGGCCCGGCGGCACCTCGAGGTCGATCGGGGACAGCGCCGGCCGGGCGTCCGGTTCGTCGGTGTAGGTCTTGGTGAGGAGGCGCAGCGACAGCGCCGCGCCGCTCACGGGCGCGCTCCCGTCGACGCGCCCGCCCGTTGCTGCCTCGTCACCGCACGCCCCTCCTCCATGAACCGCCGCACCGCTCGCCGCATCCGGTCGCGGCGACGGACCCAGACGGCCGTTCCCGCCGAGAGGAGGACGGCGCCGACCGCCATCCGGGCGCCCGAGGCGAGCACGTCGTCGACGCCCGCGCCGGGCGCGGCCAGCGCCTCCCTGGCGACCACCGCGCTGAGCGCGCCCAGGCCGCTCACGAGCAGCGGGATCAGCGTCCGCACGATGGTGGTCGCGCCCGCGACCTCCGGGGGGACGAAGACCTGCTGGCTCGCCGACGTCAGCGGGTCGGGCGCGTCGCGCACGATGTTGACGACCGCCGCGCACGCGCCCGCCGCGACCGTCGGCACCGCGAGCACGGCGGCGACCGCCGCCGTCGCGCCGACGCCCGGCCGCGGCGTGCCGGCGGCGGCGAGGTGGATGGCGGTCGCGACCGCGGCACCGAGCACGGCGAAGGGGACCAGTGCGACGGCGGGCGCGGCGAGGTGGCGCGACAGCAGGTGGCCGCGCTCCACGGGGTACCGGTCGGTGTGGTCCGGCTGGTCCACCTCCTGCGACAGCGGCTCCATCACCTCGAGGCCGAGGACGAACGTGAACACCAGGGTCCCCACCACCGCGGGCGTCGTACCGTGGAACGCCGCGACCTGGCAGCCTGCGGCGGCGCTCACCAGGCCGACCATCCGCAGCAACCGCCCGGTGGGGAGTCGCAGCAGGCTCCGCCACCCGCGGCGCCACACGGCGCCCCGCCCGCCCGGCCGGAGGCGGATCCAGGGCCGCGTCCGCGTCCGCTCCAGCGAGAGCTGCCGGCGGAGGAGCACGACGGTCCGCAGGTCCTGCATCGTCACCGCGAAGCGCAGCTGCGCGACGAGGCTCGTCCGGCGCACCAGCGCCTCGAGCGACGTCCGGGCGAGCAGGCGACCTCCGATCACGAGCAGCGCCGCGGTGAGCACGAGCGCGACCACGTCCACGGCCCGCTGGCGCGCCCCCCACACGCCCAGGCTGCCGTGGACGTCGGCGGGCCCGGGGACGTCCCAGGCCAGGGCCGCCACCTGCCACGCCGTCGCGACGACCCCGATCGTGGTGCTGGTGCGCATGCGGAGGTGCCACCCGTGGGCCACCAGCGCAGCGCCCACCCAGAGCAGGGCGACGTCCGCGCCGAACAGCGCGCCGCTGCCGAACCACGCGAGCGCGCTCCCGGGGAGTCGCCGCCCCGCGAGCTGGCCGAGGACGCCGCCGACGGCCGCGCCGGCGAACGCCGCGCTCCGGACACGCTGCACAGCCGGGCGCACGAGCGCCCGCCGGCGATCGACGGGGGCGAGCATGACGTGCACGACGTCAGCGGCCTCCAGGGCGAGCGGCCCGCCCTGGCTGCCGCCGCGCAGGCCCGCCGCGAAGGCGACCACGGCCACGAGCCCCAGCGCCGCGGGCGCCGCCGCCAGGGCGTCGGCGGCCCGCGACGGCGTCAACGGGGTGTCGCCGACCACGTCGCTCAACCACAGCAGGACGCCACCGCCGAACAGGGCGACGATGTAGACGCGGTAGGCGGTGTCGAACCACTCCGTCTCGCCGAGGCGGTGGCGTGTGCGGGTGGCCCGCATCGCGTGGAGCGCCTCGATCCCGAGGCTGGCCGGGGGCGCGTCGGCGGCCGTCGTCGTCGCCGTGCTCATCCGCCGGTGGCCGCCGGCCGAGCGGGATCCGCCGACCAGCCGGACCAGCTGGCGACGTAGAGCCGCGGCGGGCGCAACCCGGCGTGCTCCATCGCGACGATGTTCATGCACGCGCTGACGCCGGAGCCGCAGTACGTGACGACCTCGCCGTCCCCGGTCGCGCCCGCCGCCTCGAAGTGCGCCCGGAGCGCCTCGACGGAGCGGATCCGGCCGTCGGCGTCGAGCACCTCGGACCACGGCGCGTTGCGCGCGCCGGGGACGTGACCGGGCCGCGGGTCGATGAGCGCCACCTCGCCGGTGAACCGCTCCGGCGTCCGGGCGTCGAGGACCACGCCGGCGGCGGGGTCCGCGGCGACGGCTGCGGTCTCGTCCGCGGAGGCGAGCCGCTCCGACGGCCACGGCGCGACCGTGGACGTGCGCGGCGCTGGCTCGACCCAGCCGGACTCGAGCGGTCCGTCCCAGCGCCGCAGGCCGCCGTCGAGCAGCGCCGCGTCACGCCCGAGCATGCGCAGCATGACGACGAGGCGGCCGGCGGTGAGCCCGCCCGTGTCGTCGTAGGCGACGGTGAGCGCGTCGTCGCCGATCCCCAGACGACCCATCGCCGCCGCGAACGCCTCGGGCGACGGGAACGGGTGGCGGCCCTGCGTCGCGGGCAGCCCCGGCGCGGCCAGGTCGTGCTCGAGGTCGACCCACACGGCGCCCGGCAGGTGCCCCGCTTCGTACGCGGCCCGCCCGTCGCGCCCGTCCAGGTACCAGCGCACGTCGGCGAGCACGATCTCGCGCCCCGCGCGCACCTGCTCGTCGAGCGCGGCTCGGTCGACCACGACGGGGATCACGCGACGATCTTGGCACCCGCTGCACCACAATGCGCCCGTGACGTTCGACGCCGGGGTGCGCTTCTTCTCGTTGCTCGCGCTCGTCGCGGGTGCCAGCGCCGTGCTGCTGGCCTTCGCCGGGTACGTGCCCGTGGGCCGGCGCTTCGCGAGCGAGGTGCGCGACGTCGCGCCCTGGCTGGCGTGGCTCGTCGCCGCGGTCTCGACGGCGGGGAGCCTGTGGTTCAGCGAGTCGCAGCACCTCGAGCCGTGCCGGCTGTGCTGGTTCCAGCGGATCGCGATGTACCCGCTGGCCGTGATCCTGCTGGTGGCCGCGATCCGTCGCGACCGCGATGTCCGCTGGTACGCGGGCCCGCTGGCCGGCATCGGCCTGCTCGTGTCGACCTACCACTACGTGATCGAGTGGCGCCCCTCGCTGGAGGCGGGCTCGTGCGACGTGGACGTGCCGTGCACGGTCCCGTACTTCCGCGAGTTCGGCTTCGTCAGCCTCGCGTTCATGGCGATGTGCGGCTTCGCGGCCATCCTCGCCCTGCTCCTGCTGACGGGCAGCCGCCGCTCGCGGTGACGTCGCGGTGACGTGCCGCCGATCCGCGCCGACGTCAGCGCGTCGCCTCGCCGGCGCCCGCCTCCGCGACGGCCCGCTCGAGCACCACGCGCAACGGCACCCCCAGCGCGGCCGCCGCAGCGGCTGCGTCGTCGTGCTCGACCTTGACGCGGTCGCCGGTGACCTTGACGCCGATCACGTGCCCGTCCACGACGACGTCGCGCTCCTCTCGGCGCTGCGGCCAGCGCGTGAGCGCGGTTCCGCGGACGCCCAGCGTCCCCGTCTCGCTCACCAGCACGCGGCGGACCTCGTCGAGGCGGCTCGCGTCGCACAGCGCCGAGACGGTGTGCGCCGGCCGGCCCTTCTTCATCACGATCGGCGTGGCCCACGCGTCGTGCGCGCCGGCCGCGAGCAGGGCGGCGATCGTGTGGGCCAGCACCTCGCCGGTCACGTCGTCGACGTTGCACTCGAGCAGGTGCACGGGCTGGCCCGGGCCGGGGTCCGCTCCGGCCGGGGAGTCGCCGATCACGACCTGGACGACGTTGGGACGGCCCTCCACGTCGCGCGTGCCGGCGCCGTAGCCGACCGAGCCGACGAGCATCGGGGGCATCGCGCCGAACTCGTCGGCGAGCGCGACCATCAACGCCACGCCCGTGGGCGTCGCGAGCTCCCGGTGGTCGGCGATCCCCCGGCTCGGGGCCAGGCGGGTCGCGAGCAGGCCGAGCACCGCGGGAGCGGGGTTCGGGAGCTCCCCGTGGGCGGCGTGGATCCGCCCGAGCCCGACGGTGATCGGGCTGCACACGATCCGTTCGACGCCCAGCACCTCGAGCGCCGCGCACGTCCCGACGACGTCGACGATCGCGTCGACCGCACCGACCTCGTGGAGCTCCACGTCCTCGGGATCGACCCCGTGCATCCGGCCCTCCACCTCGGCCAGGACGCGGAACGTCCGCTGCGCCCGGTCGCGCACACGGGGCGGGAGGTCCGCGCCGTCGAGCAGGTCGCGGATCGTCCGGTACGGGCGGTGCGGAACGTGGCCCGGCCGGTCGGGGTCGTGGTCGTGGTCGTCGTGGTCGGCTTCGCCGGTGTGGACGGCGACGACGGCGTGGGTGGCAGCGAGGCCGCAGCGCCGGACGGGTTCGAACGAGAGCGCGTAGCCGTCGACGTCGAGGCGGGCGAGGATCGCCGCCACCTCCACGGGGTCGGCGCCGGCGTGGACGAGGGAACCCATCGTCATGTCACCGGCCGTGCCGGCGAAGCAGTGGAACCAGGCGGTGCGCGTCACCTCGGGCGCAGCATCCGGACGATGGCGCAAGCGGCGCCGAAGCCGTTGTCGATGCCCACCACGGTGATGCCGCTCGAGCACGCGGCGTGCATCGCGAGCAGCGCCGTGACGCCCTCCAGGGACGACCCGTAGCCGACGCTCGTCGGGACCGCGACCACGGGAGCGGCCGTGAGACCGCCGATCACGCTGGCGAGGGCGCCCTCCATCCCGGCCACCACGACCAGTGCGTCGGCGGAGGTGACGCGGTCGACGTGGGCGAGCAGCCGGTGGAGGCCGGCGACGCCGACGTCGGTCAACCGGTCGGGGCAGAAGCCGTGGGCGCGCAGCGTGAGGACGCACTCGTCGACCACCGGCACGTCGGCGGTGCCGGCGCTGACCACGAGCACCCGCTCGGTCCGATCGGGTTGGGGTCGGCGCCACACCACGCTGCCCGAGGCGACGAGTCCGCCGGGGTGGGCGCTCGTGGTGGCCGTGACCTGATCGGCGCTGGCACGGCTCAGCACGACGGCGCCGGTGCCGTGCGCGAGCAGCTCGCCGACGATGCGCACGCACTGCTCCGGCGTCTTGCCGGGCCCGTAGATCGCCTCGGGCATGCCCTGGCGCAGCGCCCGGTGGTGGTCCACCAGCGCGTCGCCCACGTCGGCGAAGGGGAGGCGCCGCAGCTGCGCCACCGCGTCGTCGGGCGACGTGGCGCCGCTGCGGATCGCGTCGATCAGGGCGCGCAGGGCGGCTTCGTCCACCGGTGCATGCTGCCAGCCACGCGGGGCCGGCGCACGTCCGCCGGCAGCCGGTGGCGAACTCCGGCTCGGGCGTGCGCCGCTCGACGTAGCCTGGCCGCCCGTGGACCAGATCGCCCGCCCGCCCGCCCACGACGCGGCGTCGCCAGCCCGGCGCGTCGGGTTCCTGGGTCCGCTCGGGACGTTCACGGAGCAGGCGCTGAAGTCGCAGCCCGACCTGGCGAGCGCCGAGCTGGTCGCGTGCCGGACGATGCCGGACGTGCTCGACGCCGTCTCGTCGGGTGAGGTCGACCTCGGGTTCGTCGCGATCGAGAACTCGATCGAGGGCATGGTCAACCTCACCCAGGACGAGCTGGCGTTCAACCACGACCTGCTGATCCAGCGGGAGGTCGTCCTCGACATCGAGCACTGCCTGCTCGCTCGCCCCGGGACCTCCCTCGACGACGTCAAGGTGGTGCTCTCGATCCCCGTGGCCACGGCGCAGTGCCACGCCTACGTCCGCACGCACGTCGGTCGCGCCGAGGTGCGGGCGACCAACTCCACCGCCGAGGCCGCCCGCCTGGTCGCGGAGGAGCTCGGTCCCGGGGCCGCGGCGATCGCCCCGCGCATCGCCGCCGACCTGTACGGGCTCGACGTGATCGCGGGCGACATCGCCGACCACCCCGGCAACCAGACCCGCTTCGTCGTCGTCGCACGGGAGGGGATCCCGGCGCCGACCGGTCACGACCGCACCGCGATCGTCGTGTACCAGCGCGCCGACGAGCCGGGGTCGCTGATCTCGATCCTCCAGGAGTTCGCAGCCCGGCGGATCAACCTCAGCAACCTCCTGTCCCGCCCGACGAAGGACGGCGGGCTGGGCGACTACTGCTTCATCATCTACGCCGACGGCCACGTCGCCGACGAGCTCCTCGCGGACGCGCTGCGGGCGTTGCGGTCGAAGCAGGGGCGGGTGAAGTTCCTGGGGTCCTACCCGGCGGTGGGCGAGCACGCCCACACGGCCCGTGAGCACGCGGACACCCGCTGGCGCGAGGCGGACGACTGGATCGCGAGCCTCCGCCGCGGGATCACCCCGCCCCCCGCCGCGCCCCCCGGCGCGCCCGCCGCGCCCCGTTCGTGAGCTCCGGCACCTCCACGGTGCCGCCGTTCACGAACGCAGTGACGAGATCGCCCTGGGTAGCCTCCGACCCGGAACGGTGGCAGAGCGGACAAATGCACCCGCCTTGAAAGCGGGCGGCCTCAGGGCCCGGGGGTTCGAATCCCTCCCGTTCCGCCGCACCGCGAGCGCGCCGGTGCCCCGCTCGGCGGTGCCGGGCGCTGGTGTGGCCGGGGCCTGCTGGTGGGGATGGGTCCGGGGGTCAGGCGGCGACGGGTTGTCGCCGTGGTTGGGGTGGTGGGGCGTGGATGTGGGTGCCGTCGGGTCGGGTGGTGGTGAGGTGGGTGGCGGTGCCGGTCATGGTCCAGCCGGCGCGGTGGACGAGGCTGTGGTGGTAGGCGCACAGGAGCACGCAGTTCGAAGGGTCGGTGCGTCCGCC